>Ga0233451_10001177_pt1 | contig 25605 bp, 26 predicted proteins | sample 011ome_29_FD_183052 | JGI IMG/M metagenome (GOLD analysis project Ga0233451, IMG submission 183052) | Coastal salt marsh microbial communities from the Groves Creek Marsh, Skidaway Island, Georgia - 011504CT (spades assembly) | ecosystem: Environmental > Aquatic > Marine > Intertidal zone >... | reverse complement strand
CACCTGTCCGTGCAGCACGGAGGTCACGGCGGCCTCGACCTTCATCGCGAGATCGGGGCACATCATGCGCGTGAGGGCCATGGGACCGATCTGGATCGTGTCGTCGTGCACGGTGACGCTCGCGTGACCGAGGTTGCAGCCAGCCTCGACATGCAGGTGACCGTCGGCGATCTCCAGCGTCGCGCGGATGCCCCCGGGAAGCGGCCAGGAGCCGTCCGCGTCACGGATCTCGGTGAGGACCCACGTCGTGCCCTCAAGGGACCACACCCGCGATGCGGGAGCGGGCTCGGGAGGATTCACACCGTCGTCCACCACCCCAGGGTCCCACGTCGGGAGTGCAGATGCGCGATGCGCGCGTAGGCTCGCCGGGTGAACAAGCGCCTCTACGACCTCTTCTGGGGCACCTCGCTTCGCACCACCACGGCCCTGCACCGCGTCGTCCACAGGGTGAGCGGCGGCCGCGTGTGGCGACGCTTCCCCGGCGGCGCCCAGGTCGTGTGGATCACGACACTGGGCCGCAAGTCAGGCGAATGGCGCACCAATCCCCTACTGGCCGCGAGCGTCGACGGCGGGTGGTGCGTCGCGGGCTCCAACGCCGGCCAGGCGAAGGTGCCCGGCTGGGTCTTCAACGCACGCGAGCATCAGGCGGGCTACGTGCTCATCAACGACGATGCATGGCAGTGCACCTTCGTCGAGGTCGAGGGTGCTGAGCGCGACGCGCTCTTCGAGCGCATGGTCGCGATGTGGAAGTCCTTCGAGATGTACGCCGAGAATGCCGGCCGCTACATCCCGGTCTTCAGGATTGTGCTCGGCGAGTCGATTCCGAAAGATGCGATCCCCTCGGCCTAGGCCGTCTCAACCCCAGGACAGGATCGTGTGCAGGAAAGTGAATGTCGCCTGTCCACTGGGTGTGACGTTGAGGTAATAGCTGACCGAGCCCCTGTGTCCCAAGTACACGGTCAGGCCATAGGCCGGATAGTTCTGCCCCGCGGGCTTGTTGTTGGAGAAGGCGACGGTGGCGCAATTACCACTGACGCTGTGGGTTGACGAGTCCCCGTCACCGACGGTCTTGGTTCCCCAGCAGGTCTTGCCGCTGCTCTGATCGTAGAGCTTAGTCGTGATCTGGTTGCTGACCGGCTGATCGACGTAGGCGCGGAGCGAACCCGAGATTTGCACGTCCGCCCTCCCACGGACCGCCCTCTTCCCGGGAGCGCGCTGGAGATTGATGCTCATGTCCTCGAGCGTGGAAGGGATGTCGAACTTCGACGTGAAGTCGAAGCGGACCCCTGCGTCGGTCACCACAGAACGAGTGAGTCTCACCACGGCGGTTGACATGCCCTCGGATGTGTTCCACACCAGGGTGGAGGGAACGCCCTTCGACGTGTAGCGGAACTTGCTCCACCTGGTGCTCAACTTCTTGGCAGTGAGATCCCCTACGCGAGTCCGTGTCACCCCCGCATCATTCGTCCGCTCGCCCATCCACTGTCCACTGGTCGACGGCGGCAGGATCATGCGGTATGAGTCCTTGCCCGTCTTGACGACGGTCGCACTGGGTGCAGGGAGATGGATATAGGCTCGACCGGCCCCGATGCCCTCCGCGTGAGCGGGCTGACTGGCGAGGAGCATGGTGGAGGCGGTCAGCCCCACGGTGGCAACGATGGCAACGATCCCCCGATTCGACATGACTTCAACGTAGGGGACAAGGTCGCCGGGAGTCTGGACCCAGGGAAAAATCCCGTGCTAGCACGGTGTGGAGGCGCCTAGCTCCAGTACATGAAGGTCCACGTGAACGGCGAGGAGATTCCCGTCGACGTGGCAATCCAGAACTCCGTGCCCGCCGAGGCACTGCCCGCGCGTCCGATCTTGGGGCTGTAGAGGAAGACCGACTGAGCGCCCGCGGACGTGGTGAACGTGACCCCGCAGACGGTGGTGTCGATAGGCGTGGAGTAGCTCTTCGGCCCGAGTGCCTGCGTCCACTGCGTGTCATCCGTCGACGGACAGTCGGTGCCCGAGATCAGGTAGTCGACCGTCGTCTGCGTCCGCGCCGTGGCATTCATCGAGACCGTCGTGCCCGAGATGCCCAGGGCATTGCCGGCGTAGGGAAACTCGGTGGTTCGGGTGGACGTGCCGGGCTCAGGTGCGCCGGAGATGTTGACGCTGAAGTCCTCGAGCACGCGAGGCAGGGCCGTCGGCGTACGCGCGGTGAAGACGAGTCGGCCGTCCGCATTGATGCGGGGGTCCGACACTCTCGCGAGCGCCGTGCGCTGGCCGGCCGCAGTGGTCCAGGCCAGGGTCGTGAGGGCGCCAGTCCTGCCGCGGTGGCCCAGCCGGGCCCACGACGAGACCAGGTCGCGATCGGTGAAGCGGCCGGACGCCACGCCATCGATGCCCTCGGCGGCTCCGATCCAGCTCGCGTCGGCACCCGCGGGCATGACGATGAAGTAGCGGTCGTCGGATGCCTTCTTTGCGACGGCGCGGTGCCCATCAATGCGGACGAGCGCGCTGCCACTTGGCACGAGCGGGGTCGACTCCGAGGCAGTAACCGACGGGGCTGTCAGGGCCACCGACGCGGCCAGAGTGATGGCGGCGGCTAGGGCACAGGCGAGGCGCTTCATGGCATTCACCACTTACGAGCACGTCGAGCCGGCGGTAACAGCGTTGCCGTTGACATCCCAATACGCCGAGATGAAGTAATAAGTCTGCATGTTGCGGCCCGTGCCGAGGACGGCAGTCAACCTGTCGTATCCACACTGACCGGAAGCAGCCTTGTACAGCTGGATCGCGCTGCCATCGTTGAAGGTCACATCCGAGCACTTGAGCACAAAGGTATAGGCCTTGCCGCTACTCAACGGGAGGCTGTAGGGCATGCACTTCGTGGATCCGGAATAGATCTTGCCGCTCGTCGTCGTGGCTGACGTAGCCTGAGTCGAGAAGTAGACAGAGCCGGAAACCTGCACCTCCACGCCGTTGACCGGGAAGGCTCGCGCCGACTTGGTAGCACGAGTCACAGTGACCGAGTAGCCAGGAAGTTCAGCAGGCAGTCCCTGCTTGGTGAACACCGTCATCTTCAGTGTGCCGTCCGACTGCACCTTCGGATCAGATGCGAGGACAAAGAGCGTGGACTCGCCGTCTCCGGCTTGCCACACCAGGGTCGCTGCCACGCCCACACCGGGTCGATGGCCCAGTGCCTTCCACCCCTTGACGAGCTGCTTCGGCGTGAAGGAACCCACCCTAGGAGCACCACCCGTGTCCTTCGCTGTGCCGAACCACGTGACATTCGACTCCTGCGGGAACGTGACCGTGTAGCGATGGTTCGTGAGCGCCTTGGCCGTGGCCGTGCCACCGGAGATGCCGACGACGGCACTCCCCTTGGGCTTGAGTTCGGCCGCCTGGGCGGGACTGGTCAGTGCCAAGGCGGTGACGGCGAGGGCAGTGGCAGGGACAAGGATTGTGGCGAGGCGCATGAGGCGAGACTAAGGGCCGAAGATCGCACGAGCCGCATCCTGCGACGCATCACCGTGCTAGCACGGTCAGCCGCGCGCGGCGACGGATCCCGATGGCTCCGGACTCGGGGCGGGAGCAGGAGCCGGAGCCGGAGGCGGCGTGATCGCCTCCCTGATCCGATCCCACAGGGCACGGCTACTCGACTTGCCGAAGGCATGCAGGCCGTCGGACGACACGTCGAGCTTGAGGTCACGCGTCTTGATGATGTGGAAGTTCGCGAAGCGCTTCGCCGCCGCCTTGAGCTCGTAGTCATGGATGGCGCGACAGGCCGGGCAACTCCGGTAGTACGGCTCGACCCAGAAGACTCGACGGTCCTTCCCCGCGAGGCGCATCAACGTGTCGATGTCCTGGGCGCGAGGACCCCCGTCATTAGTGCCTAGGTTGACGACGATGGTGTCCGGCCCGGAGGAGATCGCCTTGCGCCACTTGTTCACGTTCGTCGTCCCGACGGCCAGTTCCCCTGCCTTGACGACGCCTCGGCCGCGCACGACCTGACTGAGCTTGATGCCGTTGAGGGCGTAGACGCGGAACTGGTGATCGATCACGGTGCCCTCGCGACCATTCGCATAGGCACCCGGGTAGAGGTCGCTGAACATGAGGACGAAGTGCGAGTCCCCCATGATCGTGTACTCCGCCGACTTCGCTCGCGGCTGGCCGGCATCCTCCGCCTGGACGGGGGCGATGCCCAAGGCGATCGTGGCGACAATGGCTACGGCGGGGAGGGCCAAAGATCGCCGCATGCCCGCAACCTAGGACGACGAGATTCCCGGATCCGTGGCAACTGCGGAGTTCGCTACCGCTCGTTCAGCGGCGCGCGGCGTACGCCGAAGCGACCATGTCGCGCAGGTCCCGCTGCGCGCTCCAGCCGAGCTCCGCCGAGATGCGATCGACCGAGGCGACGAGCTCGGGCGGATCTCCGGCGCGACGGGGGACGGCCACAGCGCCGACATCGCGGCCGACGACATCGGAGACAGCGGCCATGACCTCGTGGACACTCGAGCCCACGCCGGTGCCGACATTGAAGACGTCCGCGGCATCACCGCGCTCGGCCAGGTCGGCGGCAGCCACATGCGCGGCGGCGAGGTCGCTCACGTGGATGTAGTCGCGCACGCAGGAGCCATCGAAGGTCGGATAGTCGGTGCCGAAGACCCGGGGCGCCTCACCGCGGTCGAGCGCCGCGAAGACCATGGGGATGAGGTTGTTGACGCTGGTGTCGCCGAGTTCCGGGGAGCCTGCGCCCGCGACGTTGAAGTAGCGCAGCGACACCCACGACAGGGGCGTGGAGTCGGCGCGTGCGATCGCCTCGTCGCGCACCATCCACTCGCCGATGACCTTGGTCTCGCCATACGGCGACAGCGGGGCGAGGGGAGAGTCCTCCGAGATCGGCGACCACGGTGGTTCGCCGTACACGGCCGCGGACGAGGAGTAGACGATGCAGGGAGTCGCGGCGTCGGCCATGGCCTGGAGCAGGGAGGTCATGCCGCCGACGTTCTCGCGGTAGTAGAGGAGCGGCTGCTCGACGGACTCGCCCACGGCCTTCTTGGCCGCGAGGTGCACGACGCCGGTCACGCCGTCGAGCGCGTGGCGCACGGCGTCGGTGTCGAGCAGCGACGCCTCGACGAAGGTGACCGCCTCGGGCACACGTGCGCGCAGGCCCGTGGACAGGTCGTCGAGGATGACGACCTCGCGGCCGCTCGCGAGCAGATCGCGCGCGACGTGCGCGCCGATGTAGCCCGCTCCCCCGGTAAGCAGCCACCTCGTCATGCGAAGCGATCCCCGGTGAGCAGCTCGTAGGCCTCGACGTACTTCGCCCGCGTCTTCTCCACGATCTCGTCGGGCAGCGGCGGAGGAGGCTCGCCGGAGTCCTTGTCCCAGCCGGATGCGGGCGAGGTGAGCCAGTCGCGCACGAACTGCTTGTCGTACGACGGCTGCGGATGACCGGGCTCCCACTGGTCGGCGGGCCAGTAGCGCGAGGAGTCGGGGGTGAGCACCTCGTCGCCGAGCACCATGCGCCCGGCGTAGCGGCCGGCACGCGCAATGCCGAACTCGAACTTCGTGTCGGCGAGGATGAGGCCGCGCTCCTCGGCGATCGCAGCGGCGCGGCGGTAGACGTCGAGCGAGAGGCGCTTGAGGTCCTGCGCCTCCTCCTGGCCGACGAGCACGATCGTCTCGTCGTAGGTGATGTTGACGTCGTGCTCGCCCATGGGCGCCTTCGTCGCGGGGGTGAAGAGGGGCTTCGGCAGCTTCGACCCGTCCTTGAGACCGGGCGGCAGTCCGTTGCCGCAGATTGCGCGCGTCGCGACGTACTCGGTGAGACCCGAGCCCGCGAGGTAGCCGCGCACGACGCACTCCACCGGCATCATCTCCAGCGGCTCGCAGAGCATCGCGCGACCGCGCACCGACTTCGGCACCTGCGTCGAGACGAGATGGCTGGGAACGACGCCCTGCATGCGGTCGAACCACCACAGGCTGAGCTGGGTGAGGATGCGGCCCTTGTCGGGGATCTCGGTGGGCAGGATCCAGTCGTACGCCGAGATGCGGTCCGAGGCGATGAAGAGGAGCTGGCCGTTGGGCGCCTCGTAGAGGTCGCGGACCTTGCCCGAATAGAGATGGCGATAGCCCTCGGGGAGGTCGTAGTCGGTCACAGGATCGCTCCCGGTGAGTAGGTAGCGGCCGCGGGGTGCGCATCGTTGATTGCCTGCGCGCGTGCCGCGACGCGTGACACCTGATCGCGCGCCGCCCCGGTGAACTCCATGGGCTCGGCAATGAGGGCCTCGAGGTCGGCGCGGGAGAGGCCGAGGCGAGCGTCGGCGGCGAGCCGATCGAGCAGGTCGTTATCGGCCTCGCCCTCGCGCATGGCCAAGGCCACCGCGACCGCGTGCTCCTTGATCGCCTCGTGCGCGGTCTCGCGGCCCACCCCCGCGCGCACCGCTGCCATGAGCACCTTGGTGGTCGCAAGGAAGGGCAGGTAGCGCTCGAGCTCGCGATCGATCACCGCGGGGAAGGCGCCGAACTCGTCGAGCACGGTGAGGAAGGTCTCGAAGAGGCCGTCGATCGCGAAGAACGCATCAGGGAGTGCAACGCGGCGTACGACGGAGCACGAGACGTCGCCCTCGTTCCACTGGTCGCCCGCGAGCTCGCCCACCATGGACGCGTAGCCGCGCAGGATGACGGCGAAGCCGTTGATGCGCTCCGAGGATCGGGAGTTCATCTTGTGCGGCATCGCGCTGGAGCCCACCTGGCCGGGCTTGAAGCCCTCGGTGACGAGCTCCGCCCCGGCCATGAGCCGGATGGTCGTCGCGGCATTGCTCGGCGCGCTCGCGACCTGCACGAGCGAGGTCACCACGTCGTAGTCGAGGGAGCGCGGGTAGACCTGGCCAACACTGTCGAGGACGCGCGTGAAGCCGAGATGGTCCGCGACGGAGCGCTCGAGCGTGGCCAATGCGTCGGCATCGCCGTCCAGCAGGTCGAGCATGTCCTGCGCGGTGCCGACCGGTCCCTTGATGCCGCGCAGCGGGTAGCGGTCGAGCAGGTCGGTGAGCCGGTCGTAGGAGATGAGCAACTCGTCCGCCCAGGTGGCGAAGCGCTTGCCGAGCGTCGTCATCTGCGCGGCGACGTTGTGCGAGCGGCCGGCCATCGGGGTCTCGGCGTACTGCACGGCGAGGGCGGTGAGTCGCATGAGCGCGGCGATCACCTTGTCGCGCGTGAGCTGGAGCGAGTCGCGGATGAGCATCTGCTCGACGTTCTCGGTGAGATCGCGACTCGTCATGCCCTTGTGGATGTGCTCGTGGCCAGCGAGAGCATTGAACTCTTCGATCCGGGCCTTGACGTCGTGGCGCGTGACGCGCTCGCGCTCGGCGATGGACGCGAGGTCGACATTGTCGAGGACGCGTGCGTAATCGGCGATGACTCCGTCGGGGACGTCGATGCCGAGGTCGGCCTGCGCCGCCAGGACGGCGAGCCAGAGGCGGCGTTCGGCGACGATCCGGTGCTCGGGGGCCCAGATGGCCGTCATCGCCGGGGAGGCGTAGCGCTGGGCGAGCACGTCGGGGATCACGCGCACATCCTCCCAGATGCCGGGTCGTCTACCGACCCGCGGCGATATCGCTGCGGTGGTGGGATCCGGGCAGGTCGATGAGCGCGACGCCGGCGTAGGCACGGTCCCGGGCAGCGTCGATGCTCGCGCCGCGACCGACGACGGAGAGCACGCGACCCCCGCTGGCGACGATGGAGTCGCCGTCCGCGCGCGTGCCGGCGTGCAGCACGTCGACGCCGGCGAGTGCATCTGCAGCGTCGAGCCCGGTGATGACACCTCCGGTCACCGGTGACTCGGGGTAGCCCTCGGCAGCGATGACGACGCACACGGCCGCATCATCACTCCACTCCAGGCTCGGGTGATCAGCCAGATTGCCGGTCGCGGCGGCGTGCAGCAGCGCAGCGAACGGCGAATCGAGGCGGGCGAGGACGACCTGGGTCTCGGGATCGCCGAAGCGCGCGTTGAACTCCACGACCCGCACGCCCTTGGAGGTGAGCGCGAGTCCGGCGTAGAGCAGGCCGACGAAGGGCGTCCCGCGGCGGCGCATCTCGTCGACCGTCGGCTGCAGCACGGTGCGCAGCGTCTCGTCGACGAGGTCGTCGGGTGCCCACGTGAGCGGGGAGTAGGAGCCCATGCCGCCGGTGTTGGGCCCGGCATCTCCGTCGTAGGCGCGCTTGAAGTCCTGCGCGGGCTGCAATGGCACAACCGTGACGCCGTCGGTGATGGCGAAGAGCGAGACCTCGGGTCCGTCGAGGTACTCCTCGATCACGACGGTCGACCCCGCGTCGAGGCAGGCGCGCGCATGATCGAGGGCGGCGCTGCGATCGTCGGTGACGACGACGCCCTTGCCCGCGGCGAGGCCGTCATCCTTGACGACGTACGGCGCTCCGAGGTCATCGAAGGCCGCCTCGACCTCAGCGAGGGTGCTGCACACGGCCGGACGGGCCGTCGGCACGCCCGCCGCCGCCATGATCTCCTTGGCGAAGGCCTTGCTGCCCTCGAGGCGCGCGGCCTCGGCACCCGGGCCGAAGCACGCGATCCCCCGCGCGCGGACGGCATCGGCGACGCCGGCGACGAGCGGCGCTTCGGGACCGATGACGACGAGGTCGGCGTCGAGTGAGACGGCGAGATCCGCGACCGCCTCACCGCTGAGCGGATCGACGGCGTGCGCCCGCGCATCCTGCGCGATCCCGACGTTGCCGGGAGCGACGTGGACGACGTTCACCTGCGGGTCACGCCTCAGGGCGCGCACGAGGGCGTGCTCGCGAGCACCGGTGCCGATAACCAAGACGATCACAAGCCGTGAGCCTAGTCGCGCCTGGTCCGAGTCCTCGCGCGCGCGACGTACGATGACCGGGTGATGCGGGTGTGGCACGGGGGGCTCCTCGCGATGGCGGCCACCCTCGTTGCCGGCTGCGGGATCCTGCCCTTCGGCTCGTCGTCGAGCAGTCCCTCGCCCAGCCCCACGGAGACGATGCCGTCCGCGGCCTGCCCCACGGGCGACTCAGTCACCCCGCCGGATATCTCGGACTTCACGGTCGACAGCGTTCCCGCGGAGCAGCGCACCGCCCCGCTCCTGGTGCCCTACAACGGACTGCAGGGCGGTACGCCGGAGCGCCCCATGGTGATGCGCCTCGAGGTCGTGACGTCCGCAAGCGGTGCTCCCGTGCGCTTCCGTGCGACCGGCGCACTGCTGCTCGAGTCGCTCGTCGAGGATCCACTCGGTGAGCCCGAGGTCACCGTCTTCAGCGAGGCGGGTGTCGAGCGCTGCACCGCATCGGTCTATCTCTTCGGGACGACCGTGGGCGAGGCCAACGTCTACGTCGAAGGCCTCAACTCGACGACCACCCTCATCCCGGTCGTCACCGCGCTGCAGGCCGCGCGCGACATCTCCCTCTCAGTCACCGAGAGCACCGTCGACTCCGGCGAGAGCTTCGAGGCGCTCATCGGCGTCACCGATGTCTTCGGCAATCCGATCGAGAACGCTGCGGTGGATCTCTCGCTTCCACCCAAGGGACCGGGCCGCTTCGTGACCGGGGCCAACACCTTCACCGTGCTCACCGATCCCAAGGGACGGGCGTCCGTGGAGATCCAGACGCGCAAGGGCGGCTCGCTCACCGTCACGGCCAAGGGCGACCTCGCGGCATGCGCACCCCTGGAGAATCAGTACGACTGCCCCGCCGACCGTCCCGTGCCCGGCTTCGAGCCCGCCAGCGGCACCCAGAAGGCCAAGGTGCGCGTCATCGAGCCGAGCGTCGAGGTGACCACGCCTGCGGCGGGCACGGCGTACAGCACGGGCGAGAAGTTCGACGTCTCCGGCACGGCGACCGGAGTCCGCGAGGGGACCACCGTCGCGCTCATCGTCGGCGATACGCCGCTCGGCGCGAGCACCGTGAAGGCTGACGGCAGTTTCTCCTTCCGCGACGTCGTCGCGCAGAAGGGCGGCAGCGGTGACCTCGGCTACGTCATCAAGGTGGGCGACCTCAAGCCGGCACCCGTGGACATCACGGTGAAGGACTTCACGATCGTGTCCTACAAGCGCGTCGATGCGGGGCTGCGCTTCCGCGTCGCCGCCGGGGCGTGGAAGGCCGGCACGATCATCGAGCTCACCCGCGACGGCGCGCCGGTGAGCAAGATCGAGGTCACGTCACCGGGTGGCGAGGTCATCCTCTTCGCGCCCGACCAGCCGGGCTTCTACCAGGTGCAGGTGAGCACCTCGCGCGGCGTCGTCTACGGCCTCGAGGTGCAGCCCGTCCTCTAAGGGCCGGTGAGGCTCAGCCCGTGTAGTGCTTGTCGATGACGGTGAAGACCTCGTCGAGGATGGCCAGGCCGTCCTTCGCCTCGGCATCCGTCACCGTGCACGGCGGGACGACGTGGGTGCGGTTGAAGTTGACGAAGGGCATGAGGCCGCGCTTCTTGCACTCTGTCGTGAACTCGACCATGGCGGGCGAGGTGCCGCCGTACGGAGCCAGCGGCTCCTTGGTCGCGCGGTCCGACACGAGGTCGAGCGCCCAGAAGACGCCCAGGCCGCGCACGTCGCCGATCACGGGGTGACGCTCCGCGAGATCGCGGAGGCCGGGGCCGAGGACGTCGTTGCCGATGCGCTTGGCGTTGTCGACGATGCCCTCCTCCGTCATCGCGTCGATCGCGCCCACGATGGAGGCGGCCGCGAGCGGATGACCGGAGTAGGTGAGACCGCCGGGGAAGACACGCTCATCGAACGTGGCGGCGATGGTGTCGGAGATGATCACGCCACCGACCGGCACGTAGCCGGAGTTGGAGCCCTTGGCGAAGGTGATGAGGTCCGGCTCGGCACCCCAGTTCTGCCAGGCGAACCACTCGCCGGTGCGGCCGAAGCCGCTCATGACCTCGTCGGCGATCCACACGATCTCGTACTTGTCGCACAGGGCGCGCAGGCCCTCGAGGTAGCCGGGCGGCGGGACGAGCACGCCGGCGGTGCCCACGACGGACTCGAGCAGGATCGCGCCGATGGTGCCGGGACCCTCGAAGCGGATGACCTCCTCGAGGTGCTGCAGCGCGCGCTCGGTCTCCTGCTCGGGCGAGTCGGACCAGAACGGCGAGCGGTAGGGGAAGGGGCCGAAGAAATGCACCTGCTGCGCGGCGTACTCATTGGGCCAGCGGCGGGGATCGCCGGTCGCCTGGATCGCCGCACCGGTGTTGCCGTGGTAGCTGCGGTACGCCGACAGCACCTTGTGCTTGTGCGTGTGCAGGCGCGCCATGCGGATCGCATTCTCGATCGCATCGGCGCCGCCGTTGGTGAAGAAGACCTTCTGGTGGCGCGTGCCGGCGCGATCGACGATGCGCTTGGCGGCCTCGCCGCGCACGTCATTGGCGTGCTGCGGAGCGATCGTCGCCAGCCGCGCGGCCTGATCCTGGATCGCCTTGATCACCTTGGGGTGCTGGTGGCCGATGTTGACGTTGACCAGCTGGCTCGAGAAGTCGAGGTAGCGATTGCCGTCGTAGTCCCAGAAGTACGACCCCTCCGCAGCGGCGACGGGCAGCGGCTTGATCTGCGCCTGCGCGCTCCACGAGTGGAAGACGTGCGCGCGGTCGAGGTCATAGACGCGCTGGCCCTCGGCGGGATCGGGGGTGTACTCCATGGTGGCTCCTTCTGGCACACGACCGGCTGGTCGAGACGGGCAGAAGCCTAGACCTGAGCGCCGGGTGGGTCGGCCGAGCCGTCCCTATCCGGCCAGACGGGCGCGGAGCCGCTCCCGCACCTGCGGCCACTCCTCCGCGGTGACGGAATACATCACCGTGTCGCGCACGGTGCCGTCTGCGCGACGCTGATAGCGGCGGAGCACTCCTTCGTAGGTGGCGCCGAGCTTCGCGATGGCCGACTGCGACCGGCGATTGCGGATGTCGGTCTTGAGCTGCACGCGCCCGAAGCCGTGGTCGAAGGCCCAGGTCATGAGCAGCAGCTTGCACTCGGGGTTGACCTCCGTCGCCCAGACCGAGGGGGAGTACGCCGTGCTCCCGATCTCGAGCCGGGCATCCGCGAGGCTCACGTCGAGGTAGGAGGTGGTGCCGACCACGTGTCCGGCGACCCGCACGATCCAGGGCCAGCGGCCCGCGGACGGCGCCTGGGAAAGGGTCGCGGCGTACTCCTCGGCGTCGCGCGGGCGGCCGGCGACGTGATCCCAGCACGCATCGTGATCGAGGGCGATGAAGAGGTCGGGCGCATCTTCGGGCACGAACTGCGTGAGCGTCACGTGGTCGCCGACGAGTTCATGGGGCGGTGGCCACTGGGCCTGCGGCCACACTGCATCGTCGGGCCGGGAGTCGGGCGGGACCGTCACGGCGCCAGTGTGGCACTCCTACGATGACGGCGTGGACACCATCGACATCACCGAGGTGACGCTAGACACCGTGGTCACCTGGTCGATCATCATCGGTGTCGCAGCCTTCGTGGCCTATCTCGTCTACCGGTCCATGGACCATCCGCTTCTCAAGGTGACGATGACCCCGGCGGGCCCCCGCGTGACACGCCGCGACCTGATCCTCTACATCATCGCCACGCCGGTGCTCGTGAGCCTGTGGTGGCTCTTCTTCAGCGTCGTCCTCTTTGCCAACGCCAATGAGCTCAATGCGGCCCAGCTCGTGATCTTCCCTATCGCGCTCATCATCGCGATCCGCACACTCGCCTTCGTCGCACACGGTGCGGCGCACGAGCTCGCGAAGGTCATCCCCATCGCGCTCATCGCCTTCGTCATCCTCGACGGCAACGTGCGGTCCGAGGAGGAGACGGCCGAGCTCTTCGACCAGGTGAGTGAGATCGGTGTAAGCGGGGGAGCGCTGCTCCTGCTCTTCGCCTACGACTATCTGCTCACCGCGATCTGGTACTGGGGCTGGATCCGCTGGGGTCAGCCGCGATGGCAGGCCCGCCAGGCAGCGCGATCAGGCGAGCATGTCGCGCACGACGATGGTGGCATCGCGATCCTGCCCGACGCCGATAGCGCTGATCGGGGCGCCTGACAGCTCCTCGAGGTAGCGGACGTACGCCTGGGCATTGGCCGGCAGGTCCGCGATCGAGCGGGCTCCGGAGATGTCCTCGGTCCAGCCCGGGAGCTCCTCGTAGACCGGCTTCGCGTGGTGGAAGTCGGTCTGCGTCATGGGCAGCTCATCGATGCGCTGACCGTCGATCTCATAGGCGACGCACACCGGGATGCGCTCGATGCCGGTGAGCACGTCCAGCTTGGTGAGGAAGATGTCGGTGAGCCCGTTGACGCGCGTGGCGTAGCGCGCGATGGGCGCATCGAACCACCCGCAGCGGCGCGGACGACCCGTGGTGACGCCGACCTCGCCCCCGACGCTGCGCAGGCGCTCACCCCACTCGTCGAGCAGCTCGGTGGGGAAGGGACCGGAGCCCACGCGGGTCGTGTAGGCCTTGAGGATCCCGATGACGCGCGTGACCCGCGTCGGGCCGATACCGCTGCCCGTGCACGCCCCGCCCGCCGTCGGATTCGACGAGGTGACAAAGGGATAGGTGCCGTGATCAACGTCGAGGAGCGTGCCCTGGCCCCCCTCGAGCAGCACCGTCTGGCCCGCATCGAGGGCGTCGTTGAGCACGAGCGCCGTGTCGGCGACGTGCGGGCGCAGTGGCTCGGCGTACTGCAGGAGCTCCTCGGTGATGGCGTCGACCTCGAGCTCGCGGCGGTTGAAGACCTTGATGAGGACCTGGTTCTTGTTGACCAGGGCGCCCTCGACCTTCTGGCGCAGGATCGATGGATCGAAGAGGTCCTGGACGCGGATGCCGAGGCGGCCGACCTTGTCCATGTACGTCGGTCCGATGCCGCGGCCCGTCGTCCCGATCTTGGACTTGCCCAGGAAGCGCTCAGACACCTTGTCGAGAGTGACGTGGTAAGGCGTGATGAGGTGCGCGCTCGCGCTGATGAGCAGGCGCGAGGTGTCGACTCCACGTGCCTCGAGTCCGGCCATCTCGTGCAGGAGTACGGCCGGGTCGACGACGACGCCATTGCCGATGACGGGGATGACTCCCGGAGACAGGATGCCGCTGGGCAGCAGGTGCAGCGCGTACTTCTCGTCGCCGATGACGACGGTATGGCCCGCGTTGTTGCCGCCCTGGTAGCGCACGACGTAGTCGACGCGCCCGCCGAGGAGGTCGGTCGCCTTGCCCTTGCCCTCATCGCCCCACTGGGCGCCGAGCAGCACGATCGCAGGCATGGGGATCACCTCAAGACGAGCGGGGATGACATTCCCCGAGCCCACGATGGGCCCGCAAAAGATTAGCGGCTCTGGCCCGGCGGCGTCACATCCCCGCGCTCCGCCTCATGGCGGCGCAGGGTCTCGACGTACTCCTCCCACGCCTGGGCGTCGGGATCGGGCGCGGCCGGAGCCGCTTCGGCTGCCTCGGCCGCCTCGGCCTCGGCGCGGTAGGCCTCCACGCGTGCGCGGTAGCGATCGGTGAACCAGCGCGTGAGATTGCCGTGCGTGCGATAGCGATTCCACACGACGATCGCGAACGCTCCGATGATCGGCCACTGGAAGGTGTACGCCCATGAGCGCTGCACGCCTTCCTGCGCGCGGCCGTACTGCTTGATGGTCGCGTAGGTGCACAGCGCGAGCACGATCACCAGCGGCAGGTGGAGCGTGAGGATGTCCTTCCAGCGACGACTCATGCGACCGTCACCTCCTGCGGTGCCTCCACCGGCGTGGACTCGACACGCGCAGGGCGGCGGATGAGCGCGAGCACGGCGATGCAGGCCAGTCCGACGACACCCGAGAGCGCAACCTGCGCATCGGTCTCCACCGGATCCGAGCGAGAGGCGAGCCACAGTGCCGCGGGCCACAGCACCGCGGCGAGGACGAGCGCGGGTACGCCGCGCGGGCCCAGTGCGGCGACCGCGAAGGCCCATCCGGCCAGGACGAGGATGAGGGAGGCGATCACCGCGGCGACGCCGATGCCGAGCAGGCCCGACGGCACGACCGCGGCCATGACGTAGGTGAGGACGGCCACGGCGACGGCAAAGGGCTCGGGGTATCCGGCGGTGAGGCGGCGCAGCCATGGGGGGCGGGCTCCCGCCCACGCGAGGACGACGGGCACGGCGAGGGCGAGCAGTGCCAGCGCACCCGCGGTGATGCGATCCCCCGCGATGGCCCCGGCCGGGGGCGCCGTGCGCGACAGGGCGACGGAGACGCCGAGCGCGATGCCCATGAGCAGGACCTCGAAGGAGGCGAAGCGCACGAGTGAGACCCGATCCCCCGTCGGGACGACACGGCGACGCTGACGCCAGCCGAAGACGATGAGCGCGGCCAGCAGCGTGGCCTTGGCAAGGATGAGCGTGCCGTACGCCGTGGTGATGAGCGACGCGATGCCGTCGATGCGCAGCGACGCATTGAGCAGGCCGCTCTCCGCGAGCACGATGACGCAGACGAGGGCGAGCGTGCTGAAGCGCCGGATGGCGAGCGCTGCGTCGTCCGGGTGACGCATCACGTGGGAGCACACCGCGATGAGGCCGCCGACCCATACGCCCACGGCGACGAGATGGATGGCCAACGAGATCGATGCCGACGTATGGCCCGAGTGCAGGCCCGAGTGGCCCATGAGCCCGGTGAGCCCCGCGGCGGTGGCCGCCAGGCCGAGCACGATCGCTGCCGTCGCGCGGCCGAGGATCGCCCAGCTGAGCAGCGCTACCAGGGCGACGAGCACGATCTGCGCGATGAGGATCTGCCCGAGTTGGGTCTGGGTGAGCAGGGCCCAGACGATCTGGGGCTCGAAGGAATCCGTGAGCGGCCGGCCGAGGAGCTCGGAGACAGTGAAGGGGATCTGCGCGAGCAGAGCCACGAGCCACGCGAGCGCACCCAGCGACGCGAGTCGGACGAGGCGATGATCGACGCGCGGCAGGAGCAGTCCGCCCACGACGACGAAGCCGAGCACGATCGCGGCCGCCACATCGCGCACCCATCGATCCAGGGGCAGTCCCCACAGGGTCTGCCACGGGACGACGGGCAGGCCCTCGACGGTCGTCTGCGAGAGCGCCCCCAGCGTCGCGAGGATGAGCAGGAGCACGGGGAGGCCGGCCAGCAGTCCCGCGCTTACGCGGGCGCCGGTGGACAGTCGTGCCTGGATCACGGACGTGGGATCACTGGGAGGAGCTGGGCGATGCCGAGGGTGACGCCGACCCTGACGGGGATGCCGACGGCGACGGGCTCGGCGTCGCGGCGTTGGGGTTGTAGAGGCTGAACTCGCCGAAGTTGGCGGGCGTGGTGTTGGGGCTCGCCTTGAGGAAGGTCGTGCACAGCGCCCCCAGGAGGATGCTCGCGCACACCCACACCATCCAGTAGCCCACGAGCTTGGCCTGGAAGGGATTCCCCGACGACACCAGACCCGCGCGCGTGCGGTTGGTGATCGCCAGGAGCAGGAAGGCGACCAGCAGCAGGTGCACGAGGGTCGAGGCGGTGAGCAGGAAGACCGCCGACGCGTAAGCGCCGTTGCCGGGACCGAAGGGGAAGGTCGTGATCTGCCACCACTGCAGCACGATCGCGACGGCCGTCACCAGGAGTGAGATCGCGCTGGCGGCCACGAGACCGCCACGATGACCCGCCTTCAGGCTGCGTACGCCGATCCAGAGGATCACCGTCGCGATGACGGCGAGGAGGAGGATGGCCCAGAACGGCCAATCCGCAGCCCAGGGCAGCGGCGAGCGGCTCTTGAGCAGGTCGTTGTTGCCGAAGGTCTGCTGGTTGGGGGCCCAGCCGTTGTTGACGTTGAGCGACCACAGGTAGCAGTAGCTGATGATCAGCGCCATCGTGCCGGAGAAGTCGGCGACGATGAGGAAGATCAGGCCGAGGCGATTGCGCCGGGCGACGACGGGGACCGGCTCGCCGGTGGTCGGAGACAGCAGGGGCGCGCTCATGAGGGTGCACCGACCTTCTCGTCGTACTTCTCCTCGAGCTTCTTAGGATCGAGGGGATCGGGTACGCCGTAGTCATACGGCAACTTCGTGACCACGGGCAGCACGGGGAAGTTCTCCAGGGGCACCGGCGTCTGCGTCTGCCAGTCGAGCGTCTGCGCGTGCCACGGGTTCGACGGAGCGGCCTGGCCGCTGCGCCACGAGGACATGATCGCGGCGAGGAAGATGAGCATGCCGATGCCGATGATGTAGGCGCCGATCGTCGAGATCCAGTTCGAGATGTTGAACATGTTGTCGAACTGCAGCACGCGTCGCGGCTGTCCCTGGAGGCCCGCGACGAACATCGACATGAAGGTGATCTGGAAGCCCGCGAAGGCGGTCCAGAAGCCGATCGAGCCGGTGCGCTCGTCGAGATAGCGGCCTGTCATCTTGGGGAAGTAGTAGGCGATCGCGCCCATAGCCCCGAAGAGACCCGCGCCCATGAGCATGTAGTGGAAGTGCGCGGTGACGAACATGTTGCCGTGGAAGTACTGATCGGCGGGGACGTCGGAGAGATAGACGCCGGTGACGCCGCCGATCATCTTGTTGAAGATGACCGCGAAGACCGCCATCATCGGCAGTCGGCTCCAGAAGGTGCCGCGCCACATCGTGCCGATCACGACGAGCACGAGGAAGCCGACGGGGATCGAGATCATCTCCGTCGAAAGCATGAAGGGGTAGTTGGCCTGCGGGGCCCAGCCCGTCATGTACATGTGGTGGGCCCACACCAGGCCACTCAGTCCGACCACGCCGACGATGCCGGCGATCGCCATGTAGTAGCTGAAGAGCGGTTTGCGCATGAAGACCGGGATGAGCTCCATCATCACGGCCATGCTCGGGATGAGGATGACGTAGACCTCGGGGTGGCCCAGGAGCCAGAAGAGGTTTTCGTAGAGCCAGACGCTGCCGCCCTCGATGGGATCGAAGAACGACGTATTGATGAGTCGATCGGTCATCGAGAGGATCTGCGAGTACATGTAGAACGGGAAGGCGTACAGGCCCATAGCCGCCGCGGCAAAGGCGCCGTAGATGAGGATCGGCGTCCGAGACCAGGTCATCCCCTTGGCGCGCATCGTGAGCACCGTCGTCATGATGTTGACGCTCGCGAGGGCGGTGGAGACGGCGAAGACGATGATCGTCGTCTGGTAGCCGATCATCCCGGGGCCGGCCTGCGCGTTGAGCGGCTGATAGACGCTCCAGCCGTCGCGGATGCCGCCGACCATGAGCGACAGGATGAGCGGGGGCACCGCGCAGACGAGCAGCCAGATGCTCAGGGCGTTGAGGCGCGGGAAGGCCATGTCACGGGCACCGCACATGAGGGGCACGACGAAGTTGCCCACGGGGCCGGAGACGATCACGATCATCGCGATCACCATCGCGATGCCGTGCGTGCCGACGAGGGAGTTGTAGAAGTCGGGGTTGAAGACCTCGGTCCACGTCGCGCCCAGCTCCGTGCGGATGAGCATGGCGAGCAAACCGCCGAAGCCGAGGATGATCATCGCCACGATGAGGTACTGGATGCCCACGACCTTGTGGTCGGTCGTGAAGCGCCAGTAGCGGAACTTGCCCTGGTCCTTGCCCGCCATGAACTCGGCGTCCTCATGGGTGAGGTCACGACCCAGGAGCCAGCGGATCGGACCGACGAAGGCGCCCATGCCCCCCATGAAGCCCACGACCCAGCCGACCATCATCGCCCAGAAGACCGGGCCGGACGCGGCGTTGGCGAAGGTCGGCGTGAGGGCGCCCGCGGGGAACTGCAGGCTCATGAGGAAGCCGAAGACGAGCGCGAGGACGACTCCACCGATGAGTCCGGTGAGGAAGTTGAGGTGGCGCATGATGCCGCCGGGCTTACCGTGCTGCTTCGGCTGCGGGACCTCGACCTGGTGGATGGTGGCGGTGCTCATCGTGTCTGCCCTCCGCCGTTCTCACGCATCAATGTGGTGAACGCCTGGTCGGGAAGGACCTCGATCTTGGTCTCCATGTAGGCGTGGTGGAGACCGCAGAGCTCGGCGCAGCGGACGTTGAAGGTGCCCTCCTTGTTGGGGGTGACACCCGTCTGCGTGATAGCCCCGGGATTGGCATCGATCTTGATGCCGAGCTCCACCGCCCAGAAGTTGTGGATGACATCGACCGAGGTCACGTTGAAGAGGACAGGACGATCCTTGGGGAGGTAGAGGACGTCGGTCGCCACCTTGTCGTACTGCGGGTACTCGAAGGTCCACACCCACTGCTGGCCGGTGACATTGACGATGAGGGCGTCCTCGGTCTTGGGCTGGCCCGTGGCCGATGTGGACCCATAGGAGTCGGCGGTGATGTCGGCCAGCTCGACCAGGCCCCACACCACGAGGAAGCCCGCGAGCAGGCTGGACGTGGCCGTCCAGGTGATGACCGCGACGGCGTTGGTGCGGATAGCGGGGTTGTCGTTGTTGGGGGGCGCATCGCCGCTCTTGCCCTTCCAGCCGAAGAGGCTGTAGAGGAGCACGGCGAAGACGAACGACGTGATCGGGATCGACACCAGCGTGAAGACGAAGATCGTCTGCTGGATGTCCTGCATGATCGACGACGCGGGACCGCCGGACTGGTTCATCGCCGCGAGCATGAGCCAGCACAGGGGCAGGAGCACGAAGCCCACGACCACGGTGATGATGAGGATGTGCCGCACGTAGCGGCGGCTCAGCCACTCGCGCAGGCGATGCATCGCCGGGGGGCGATTGGTAGGTGCCTCGGGCTCCTCGGCCGGGATCATCGTGTCGGCCATCAGACGACCTCGAGGGTGCCGGACATCCAGCCGCGCTGCTGCATCGGGCCGCCGAACTCCTGGTATTGGTCACCGCAGGGGAACTCGCAGTTCCACACGTACGTGCCCGGGGCGCCGGTGCGGAAGGTGAAGGTCACTTCCTTCGGGGTATCGACGTACGGGTCGGCATTGCCCACCGCGTTGGCGCCCAGATCCGGGAGCGGCACCGAGACGAAGAGGTAGGGCTGCCCGCTCTCGGGGTACTGGTGGACGGTGAAGGTGTGCGCGACCTTGGTGGGATCGACCTCGGTCACCGTCTTGCCGTTGACCGTCATGGTGCCGTCGACAGTGCCGTGCACCTTGGCCCAGAAGGGATTGAAGACCTTGCCGCCGGAGTCGTACTGGTAGATCGTCACGGTGACGAGGGAGTTGGCCGGCACCTGCAGCGTCGTGGACGGCCAGTAGAAGGGCCAGCCCTGACTCGCGTAGAGGGCGTTGACGCCCTCGGTCGGTCCGGGGACAGCATCGGAGCTGTTGGGGTAGACGTAGAGCTCGAGGTTGGCGGCGTTCACCGGACCTTCGGGAGTGTCCACGGTGCCTGCCGGCTCGGCGACGAGCAACGGCGGCTCACCGCTGGTCGAGCTGGCGAAGAACGCGACACCCGCGACTACACCAGCTCCGACGAGCACCGAGACCAGTGCCACGAGGAAGCGCTTCACGTCCCCCCTTCCCGAGAGTGTGGGACGGACCGTGAGTGCACAGCCGTCGGGACAGGGTAGGGGTATACGAGCGTGACTGAGCGCATTCGAGATGAATTCGCGTCGGATTCATCCCCGCATCAAGGACGCGGGGAGAGACCGAGGGTCATCTCGCGGAGAGCTCGCGTGTCTATCGTGAGCACATGACGCCTTGGGTCCCCGGTGAGGATCTCTGGACGGTCGATCTCTTCGTCACCGCCAATCTGCTCCTCGCCGTCCTGGGGTATTCCGCAGGTGTGCGCACCCTCCGTCGTCGCGGGATCGCCTGGTCATGGCTGCGCACGACGAGCTTCCTCGCGGGGATCACGCTGCTCGCGGTGGCCTATCTCGGTCCCTTCGAGACTCTGGCGCACACCTACTTCTGGGCGCACATGGGCCAGCACCTCCTCGTGATGATGCTGGCCGCTCCCTTCATCGTGCTCTCGTGCCCGGTGGCGCTCACCGTCCTGGCGACATCGGGGCGCACGCGGGCGGCGATCATCCGCGGCCTGCGCTCACAGGTGGGACTCGTCCTCGTCAACCCCGTGGTGACCTGGGTGCTCTTTGCCACCGTGCTCATCGGATCGCACGTCACGCCCGTCATGGAGTGGGTCCTCGGCGATCACGACGCGATGGCCTATGTCGAGCGGCCGCTCTATCTCATCGCGGCGCTGCTCTTCTACTACCCGCTCATCGGCAATGACATGTGCGCGCGCCGACCCAAGCCGGCGTACCGCCTGCTCTCGCTCGGGCTCATGATGATCCCTGAGACGGCACTCGGGGCGGTCATCTTCCTCGCCCCTGTCACGCTCTATCCGTCGTACGTCGTGGCCACCACGGCCGTGGGGGCCGATCCGCTCGTCGATCAGCAACTCGCGGGTGCGCTCATGTGGGCGCTCACCATGGTCATCGACTCGGTGTGGATGATGGTGGCAGCCGTCGAATGGTGGCGGGCGGAGGAGCGTCAGACGGCACTCCAGGAGCGCCGGGAGCGAGCGGAGGTGACCCGATGAAGGCCGTCGCAGTCCTCGTGTGCGCCGGGCTGCTCCTCACCGGCTGCGCAGGATCGGGGATGTACGCCGCGACGCCGGTCGTGACGATCCCGGCCACGTCGGCCGCGACCAATCCGGCCGTCGGCGTCACGATCATCCCCGCCGAGGAGCGTGAGCAGACGATCGTGATCGCGGGTGAGACCGCCGACGGCACCGAGCTGTCGACCGCGCAGATGGGCGGCGACATCGTCGTGGTTAACGCCTGGGCGTCGTGGTGCCCGCCGTGCATTGAGGAGCTGCCTCTCCTCGCATCTGCGGCGGAGGCCTACGCCGATAGGGGCGTGACCTTCGTCGGGCTCAACTCGATGGACGATCCGATCGCCGCGGCGAGCCTGCTCGGGTCGAGTCCCTACCGGAGCATCGACGACCGCAACGGTGCGATCCTCGCGACGATCCCCGGCGTCCCTCCGCGCTCGCTCCCGAGCACCGTCATCCTCGACCGGCAGGGCCGGATCGCGGTCAAGATCATCGGACCCGTCAAGCCGGGCCAACTCGAGCAGGCGCTCGACGCGCTCGGCGCAGAGTCTGCCTAGGCCAGCGCCTCGCCCATCGCGCGCCCCAGGGCATCGCCGGAGACCCATGCGGACTGCGTGCGCGGCTCGCCGTTCCAGCCGTCGCCGGCGCGCCCCACGATCCCGTCGAAGGCGAAGGCCTCCGGCCGCGCGTGCGCCGGTCGCGCGTAGGTCCAGCGCTTCACGGTGAACCACGCCGGCACGCTGCCGCTGAGATTGCGCAGGACCGCGAGCATGGCGGGCGCCGCGGTGACCGGTTCGGCGAGATGACCCGCGGCCAGCACCGGTGTGGAATGCGCCACGAGCACGGGCGCATCATCGCCGCGGCGCGATCCGTCGTCGGCGACGAAGGACAGCACGGGATCGTCGTTGACGAAAGCGCCATCGAAGTCCCAGGTGCGCTCGGGATACACGGCGACGAGGGCCATGACGGGCTCCCAGAGCGGGGCGTGCTCGACAGGAACCAGCGCGTCCATCTGCGGGTCGGGTCCGCAGAGGGCGACGGCGCGATAGTCGCGATCCGCGACGTGCACGGCCGTGTCGTCGATGACGACGTCGGTGACATCGAGCGGGTGGCGGATCTCCACGAGATCCGACGGGAGCACCGATGCGAGATCCTCGACCAGGCTCCGCAGGCCGCGGGGGGCCGCGTAGCGGACAGGCCCGGACTTGGTGCCGAGCAGTCCGCTGCCGTCGGCGATATGGAAGGTGTCGGTCCACGGCCGGACGATCCCGCGATCGATCCAGTCGCCGACAACGCTCCCGAATCGCGCATCATCGACGGTGAAGTAGGAGGCACCCACATCGACGACGCGTCCGTCGTACGCTGTGCCTGTGTCGCGCAGCGTCTGCGTGGCCAGTCGTCCACCCAGGCGATGCCCGCGGTCCAGGACATCGACGGTGAGGCCCGCGTCCGCGAGCGCGGTGGCGCAGGCGATACCGCTGATGCCGCCGCCGATCACCGCGACATCAGCCATCGCTAGTCCCCCAGGGTCGGGTCGCAGTCGACGATGAAGGCGGCGCAGCGCTCGGCCTCGTCGTCCTCCCCGATGGCGGCGGCCGCACGCTGCAGCGAGATAAGGCAGCGCAGGAAGCCGCGGTTGGGCTCATGCGACCACGGCACGGGTCCGTGTCCCTTCCAGCCACTGCGACGCAATGCATCGAGGCCGCGGTGGTAGCCGACCCGCGCGAAGGCGTAGGACTCCACGACGCGGCCCTCGTTCCAGGCCGCATCCGAGAGCACCGCCCACGCGAGGCTCGACCGCGGGTGACGGCGCGCTACGTCGTAGGCATCGGCACCGCCCTCGAGCTCCACGCGCGCGTCGATGTCATCGGGCAGCAGGGTCGGTGGCGGACCACCGAGGAGGTTCTCGTGCAGGCTCACGCCTGCATCCTGCCCTACCCCAGTTCGAAGGTGGTGTTGCCCCAGATCCGATCCAGGGGCAGCGGGCGGACGTCGCCGCGATACATGCGCGTGCACGTGTAGCTGCTCGTCATGCCGAGGCCGCTCACGAGATCGACCGCGGACTGATTCGGCACGGGCACGTCGATGGCGATGCCCTCACCCCAGGTCATCCCCGCCGCAGCGGTCGCGGCGAGCAGGCCGTGCGCGATGACATCATCGTCGGCGAAGAGCGGGCCGATGCGCGATCCTCCCCCGATCATCCCGCGCACCGTCGCGTATCCGGCGATGTGTCCGCCACGCCGCGCGACATAGGTCCGCCGCGTCGCGCTCCCGGGGACGACCCACGCATGGACGAACCGCGGGCGCGGTGCGGGCACGTGCCGCGCGTCGTACTCCACAAGCTCGTCGATATCGGGGTCCCGCACATCCAGCACGTCGAGAGCCTCCGCCGCCAGGGCAGCGGCGATGATCGCGGCGCTGCCCTCGAAGCGGGACGTGTCGTGCGCGGCAGTGAAGCCGAGCGCGGCGTACGTCGGGACCTGCTGCTGGACTCCGTCGAGTCCGCTCGCGGCAGAGCCCACGCGCGCGAACGCCGCCTCCACGAGCCGATGGCCGATCCCCTCGTCACGCCGTCCGGGCTCGACGATGAAGTAGCCGAGGAAGGCGTAGTCCTCGTCGTAGCGCACCGCGCTCACCGAGCCGACGGGCTGATCACCCTGGTAGGCGAGCAGGAAGCCCTCGGGATCGGCGTCGTGGAAGGCGCCGACGTCGCCGATGCCAGCGCCCCAGCCCTCGCGAACCGCCCACTCCTCCAGCAGGTGCATCTGATCCGCTCGTGCCGTGCGGATCTCGATCTCCATCGCGGATCAGGTGATGGATGCGGCGTAGATCTCGTCGATGGTCGCCTGCAGCGTCGCCGTGAAGTCGGCGTCGCTCTGCTGCGCGGTGAGGCCCTCGGAGAGCGCGCGCGAGAAGCTCGCGATCATCCCGTGATTGGCCGCGAGCATGTCGCATGCATCGTCACGCGAGTAGCCACCGGAGAGCGCCACGACGCGCAGGACGCGGGGATCGTCGATGAGCACCTTGTAGAAGTCGTTGGCGCTGGGGAGCGACAGCTTGAACATGACCTGCTGGCCCGCGGGGACGCGATCGAGAGCGGCGAGCAGCGCATCGCGCAGCAGCGCCTCGCTCTGGGCCTTGTCGTCGCTCTTGATGTTGACCTCGGGCTCGATGATCGGCACGAGGCCGTGGCCGAGGATCTGGAGGGCGACGTCGAACTGCTGGTCGACGACAGCCTGGATGCCCGCGGGGTTGGCGGAGTTGATGACCGAGCGCATCTTGGTGCCGAAGACACCCTTGCTCGCCGCGCGTGCGCACAGGTCGTCGAGATGCGGCATGGGCTTCATCACCTGGGCACCGTCGACCTCATCGGCCAGGCCGAGGTCGACCTTGACCAGTGGCACGACACGCTTGACGTCCCAGAGGTAGGACGGCGTGGGCATGCCCTCGATGTCGCGGTCCATCGTCATCTCGAAGAGGATCGCCGCGATCACCTTGTCGCCCGTGAAGGCGGGGTTGGTGATGATGCGCGAGCGCATCGCGTGCACGAGATCGAACATCTCGGCGTCGCCGGAGTAGGCGCTCTCCTCGATGCCGTAGAGCTTCAGCGCCTTGGGGGTGCTGCCGCCGCTCTGGTCGAGTGCGGCGATGAAGCCCTTGCCGGAGCCCATCTGGGTGCGCATGTCCGTATTCATGGGGCGATCTCCCGTGCCGAGGTGGATCCCCAGCCTATCGGCAAACGTTTGCAGAGGGAAGGGGGTGCGCGATCAGGCGTACCCGTCGCTCGCGGTGAGGCGCCAGACGGAGGGGACGAGCAGCGCGATGAGTACGCCGAGCGCCGCGACGAGGGCGGCCGCCGCGAAGGCCTCCGAGATCGGGACCACCATGAGCAGCGGGCCCGCGAGTGCCAGGCCGACGGGACCGAACATCAGCGAGCCGAAGGCGTCGTAGGAGGACACGCGCGAGAGCGACTCCGGCGGCACGTTGCGCTGCAGCGCGGTGAACCACAGGACCTGGAAGAACTCGATGGCCAGTCCCCACGCGAAGGCACCCACCATGATGACCGGCAGCGGCGCCGCGAGGGCGAGCGTGAGCAGCCACGCGGGCAGCATGAGGCACATGAGCATGC
>Ga0233451_10001167_pt1 | contig 25740 bp, 27 predicted proteins | sample 011ome_29_FD_183052 | JGI IMG/M metagenome (GOLD analysis project Ga0233451, IMG submission 183052) | Coastal salt marsh microbial communities from the Groves Creek Marsh, Skidaway Island, Georgia - 011504CT (spades assembly) | ecosystem: Environmental > Aquatic > Marine > Intertidal zone >... | reverse complement strand
AATGTGTTTCACGAGGCCGTTGGTGTGGTCGGTTTAATTACCCCCTGGAATTGGCCGATGAATCAAGTGATGTTGAAGGTTGCTCCAGCACTCGCGGCGGGGTGCTCGGTTGTATTAAAGCCGTCAGAAATAGCACCTTTGTCCTCAATGTTGCTTGCAGAAATGATTGATGAAGCTGGTTTCCCAAATGGCGTGTTTAATCTCGTAAATGGTGATGGTGCAGGTGTAGGGACTTGGTTAACAAAACATCCAGATGTAGCAGCAATATCGTTTACCGGCTCAACGAGAGCCGGCAAATTAATCATGCAATCAGCTAGTGAACACGTTAAGCCTATTTGCCTCGAATTAGGAGGCAAAGGAGCAAATATTATTTTTGCGGATGCAGACGAAAAAGCGGTTGGTCGTGGTGTTCGTCAGTGTTTCTTGAATAGTGGTCAGTCTTGTAATGCGCCAACCAGAATGCTGGTTGAAGAGTCAATGTACGAAACAGCGGTTGAGCAAGCTCAAGAGATGGCTAAAAAAACAATGGTTGGTTTGGCTCAGGAGGAGGGTCGACATATTGGGCCAGTGGCTTCGGCGGCTCAGTATGAGAAAGTTCAGGAGCTCATCAAGCTTGGTATAGCACAAGGCGCTAAGCTGGTTTGTGGTGGTGAAGGGCGTCCTGATGGTTTTGATAAGGGTTATTTTGTTAAACCCACAGTATTCGCGGACGTAACACCCGAAATGGACATCTTTAAAGAGGAAATATTTGGGCCAGTCCTCTCTATTATCCCATTCAAAGACCAAGACCACGCCATAGAGCTCGCTAATGACACGCCTTACGGACTAACGAATTATGTGCAAACTAGCGATATGGATCGCGCACGTCTTTTAGCTCGGAAACTGAAATCTGGCATGGTTGAGATCAATGGACAGATGTTGAGTCCAGCCAGTCCGTTTGGTGGAGTTGGCTTATCTGGGATTGGGCGTGAGGGTGGTGTATGGGGCTTGGAAGAGTTCTTATACGCGAAAGCAGTTAGTGGTATTTAAGCTGTTGAATTAATAGCAAATGTGAGTTTTTTTATCTGAATTTCTAACTATCTGTGTCTGACCTACGTTCACATGTAAGATTGATACAGGGCCTAGGGTATGGTGGGCTAATTCCATTCTTCGGTTGTGCGTTCCTCGCTTATTGGTTCGATCAGTCAGACTTGTGGGTATTCGCGATTCACGGCTATGCGTCATTGATTATATCGTTTCTTGGGGCGATATCATGGGGTTTCGCGCTAACTGTAAGCGATATGTCGCGAGCGAGAAGAAATGTATTATTGTATTGGGGTGTCCTACCTGCTGTTTTAGCGTGGGTATGTTTGCTGTTACCTCAGGTAGTTCGGGTGGGCCCACTGACAGCATTATTTTTACTGACCCTGGCAGCCGATAGTTATCTCAGCAAACAATTATCTTTACCTAAATTCTGGTTGCAGATGAGAGTTAAGTTAACGCTGGGCGCACTTGTCGCACTAATGAGCGTTGAATTCATATAATGGATTTTAGTCCGATTTTTTTGATCTGCGATGGCTGACTTTGACGTTGATAATTTGAGTTAGAGATGGGAATATATTTGCGAAACGATAGTTCTACCTTCAGTCGTTTCCCTCAAAAGCAGTATTTCTTCCCCAACGTCCGGATAAATTCGTTCCCAAAAATATTGATTCCATTTTTGTCGAAAATCGGAGAGATCTTTAAATATGGTTTTGTCCACTAAGTTAGCCTCATTTGCTGACAAATAAAACTCAACCAACTTTCTTTGATAGTTCTGGTCTGACATTAGCGTTATAACTTGAACGGCTCGTACATATTTCGCTATTTCCCCAACATCTGATGATCTTTCTGAATTACTTCCAAAAAAATCTGAGTATTCAATTGCTCGACTTACTATCTCCAAGTTGATGTTTGAATTTAAAAATGATGTACTTTGAATGAATCGAGTGCTTCGAAAAGATTTATATGGCCATAACGATGAGTCAGTAAAGCTTTGGTCTACGAAGCGCGGTTTTTCATCATCAATTTTCTGATGATCGCCATTATCCTCCTGCAAAAGCTGCCTAATTACTCCTATGTTGCAAAAGAGTACAGAGGCCATCAAGTTAATAATTTGAGCGGGCCTGATTGAGCCATCTCGGCATCGCATTGCGTTAAGAATATGTAATCCGATAATTGATGTGGAAAGTGCATGACTGAGCGAAAAGTAAAGGCTGCTGGACCTTGCAAATCGCGTAAACGAAAGTAATGCCATGTTCTTGATAATGTCTGACGCCAATAATACATCTGAGTTTTGGTACTCAATAGACTCGGCTAGGACTTTCTCAAATTCCATTTTTGCGATGCGTGTGAAATTAATCATGAGTTAAAGTCCCCGCTTATGTAGGTGCTAACGGCTTTCATGAGTTCCAATACAGAAGGGTTGAGTATTTCCGGGTTGGGACTAAAAAACTCTAGAACCCATCGAACACCTAGGCCATCGTTTATTGGGAATGCAAACGCGCCACGTACTCCAATATCATTTGCTAGTTTGGCCCGCGGAAAATTTGGATCTACTGTAACGTCATAAATTGTTTGTGGCGTTCCTGCCGCACAGACCCTACCGGGCAGGCCTTCACCTGATTTGAAAACGTATCCTTCACTAATTACTTTAAATTCTTCCGTTTTTTTATCGGTTTCTTTCGAATACCAAATTTTCATTGACCGCAGTAGTGCATCATCATCATTACGTTGAACGCTATAGGCGTGACCTAGTGGCCAAGACTTATATTTGCAAATTTTTTCTAGAATAAGGACGATTAATTCCTCGATTTTATACTTCCTGGCTTTTATTTTTGTGATCTCACTCAATAGTTCGATTCCACTTTTCTCAAGTTTGGCTTTATGGCTTTGTGAGAACACATGATAATTTAAGCTGGAGATCCAGTTTTTGCCCTCATTGCTTACTTGCAAATACTTAAGGGCATCACCGATGTGCGGTTTCACGAAGTTAAGAAAAAAGGCTGGGTAGCCAGTGCGAAGGTCATCAGGGGTTTGGTACCCCATTTTTTTTGCTGATCCAGTTTCGCTAAATTCGTAAAATAATCTGGGTATTTTGACGTCATACATTGGATCAGCAAGCTGTCCTATTAAATCCGCTGATCCAACCAATCCAGCAAGGGCTCGGAATTTCTCGTCCTCTATATTGCTGGCCACACCACGGTCTGGTATTGGAAATTGCGTATAGCTGATTAAATTTTCCAGTAAGACTTTATCTATATCGCGATGCCAATTTCTCTGACGAATGAATAGTTTTCCTCTTTCAACGTGGTAGGGAGTCAGGGCGGCATCAGTGTCTCCACCTTCTAAAGAGTGTGTGTCTCCAGCTAAGTTAGTTACTTGAACCGCGCCGCTGTCATCAGTCAAAATGTTTTTTACATAACCGATATCGTGAAAAAGTAGTGCCAGCGTGAAGTGTAGCCAGTCAGATGAGTTGAGTTCACCTTCAAGCGTTTTTTTACCAGCAAATATTTCCTGACCACATAAGGTGACCATGCACGTATGCTCGACATCGTGATAAAGCGCGTCAGAACTGCTAATTAGGTTCATCGATGTATGCACTGCGTCAGCCATAATATTTAAATACTCAGGTGGGCTCTGAGGCAAGATTTCTTGTCTTTTTTGTTCTAGCTGAGCGATAAACTCTTGTTTGATATTTTTGAGCATATTATCTTTTTGTATTTTGTAATGAAAATATAACTCTCTATAAAACTATACTAGCAGGTGGGTCGGGTTCCAGCGCATCACGCGAATATGTGTTTCGACTAAGCCGGATTTTTCAGTCGAATCTTATATCTATTTAATCTTATCAGATGAATTACCGCTCTTGCAGTTTAGATAATTGATCGTTGACGATCTCTCGTAAGCCGAATGATAGGGCGGCAGGAGATGAGAATTTGGCATAGTGAGATAAAAAATAAGTTCGTCCCTCTCGCGACAGTAAACCCTCGGCAGATATAGGGTCTATTTTTCTCCATTCGTCCGCAAGACTACGTGTTAATTCTTTCTCGAATTCTGGGATCGCGCTTGCAAGAATATCAGCCTCTTGGCATAGCACCGCCTGCCAAGACGGCTTTCTTAAGTCAAAGTCTGTAGTGTGGGCACCATTATGTAATTTTTCATAGAGCGTTGGATCGGTGCTCCAAATAATCCGTTTGATCGCATAAATGTCTCGTTCGTCGCATTTTGCTGCTTCCAATAACGGTCGTATGAATCTAAATGATCGTGACTCTAGCTGGCAAATGGAGCTATTTCTGCTGCCATCATGGCCCGCGTCATGGCCAGCCATTGCTACCATCAGGAGTATTTCTTCTCGGATAAGAGACTGAGTATTTAGTTTGTCTATTTTTCTTCGCTCGAGTAGTAGTGCTGTCAGGCTTTCTAGAACAATGGCTGTATGGAGGCGTGAGTGATAGTCGGGTTCTTTGCTTTTTCGGGCCATATTTTTACACGAGTGTTCCACGAAATTAGACACAGATAAACCGCCGGCTAATAGTCGAGATGCTCTTTGATCAAGTGGAGAGGCGATACCCAAGCGTTCACAGCATGATCTAAAAACGTCTCGAATGCCGACCCAACAGTCTGGCCAGTCAGACTGTAAGGCTCTAATTTTTTCTGACAAGACTTGTATTGACATATTGCACGATCGAGTAAGCACAGAAATATTTTGACATACATCGGGAGCTTAAGAATAAGATAATTACGAATGATTTCCAATATCTCTTTGGGTACATCTTAATCCCGATATGTTTTGTCGTCAGCTTGGTTTTTTTATACATTGTCACGTAAAATGCAGGCTTTATACTCTCGGTTGATAGCTATGATTCGTACCCGTTTTGCTCCCAGTCCTACTGGATTTTTACATATCGGTGGGGCACGTACCGCGCTTTATGCGTGGGCCTATGCTAGGAGGCATCAAGGTCAATTTATTCTTCGAGTTGAAGACACTGATCAAGAGCGATCTTCTGAGGAGTCAGTGCAAGCGATTCTTGATTCTATGGCATGGCTAGGCCTTGATTATGATGAGGGCCCAATTTTTCAAATGGATCGACTTGCTCGCTATCGTGAGGTCGCAGAGAGGCTGCTGGAGTCCGGTAGTGCTTATTGGTGTTATGCCTCTCCTGGCGAATTAGCTGAGATGAGAGAGAGTCAGCGGGCAGCTGGAAATAAGCCCAGATATGACGGAAGGTGGAGGCCCGAGAATGCCATTGGAAAAATTGCTCCTGAGGGAGTTAAGCCGGTATTGAGATTTAAAAACCCCGATAGGGGTGATGTGAGTTGGAATGATTTGGTTAAGGGCAAAATTACCGTATCTAATGAGGAACTTGATGATTTCGTTCTTCTACGTGGGGATGGGACTCCGACATATAATTTCGGCGTGGTCGTCGACGACTATGATATGAAATTGACTCACGTGATTCGGGGTGATGATCACGTGAATAATACGCCAAGACAAATTAATGTTTACCAAGCTTTAAGTTTTGATATTCCTGCTTTCGGTCACGTCCCCATGATTTTGGGAAGTGATGGTGAACGATTATCTAAACGACATGGAGCAGTTAGCGTTACTCAATACCGAGATGAAGGCTTTTTACCTGGTGCGTTGCTTAATTACCTCGCGCGTCTCGGTTGGTCGCACGGAGACATAGAGGTGTTCACTGCAGAACAATTCGTTGATTGGTTTGATTTAGACCAGGTTAGTCGTTCACCAGCAAAATTTGATGCTGCGAAGCTCAGTTGGATTAATGGAGAGCATATCAAGCTAGAGGAGGGTGAGACTCTAGCTGAAATAGTTCGTAGGAATCTGGAGAGTAGGGTCGTCAATTGGGAGGATGGCCCTGACTTATCGAGACTAATAGACTTATTGAAAGATCGCGCAACTTCGATGAATGAACTCGCAGATTCTGTTTTGATTTTTTTTCAAGAGATACATATTAGCGAGGAAGACCGGTTAAAATTTCTCTCCGCAGAGATAAAGCCTGCGATAAATGCGGTCACGAAAGCGTTACGAGAGATTGAGTGGAGCCGATCCGTAATAGCCGATAGCCTTAAAAGTATCCTCAAGGAGTTTGGAATGAAGATGCCGCAACTGGCGATGCCTTTACGGCTTCTGCTGACCGGCCAAACCCAAACTCCAGCGATCGATGCTGTTATCGAACTTATTGGTCGTGAGCGCTCAGTAAGTCGCTTAGAGACTGGTTTGAAGCTACTTTAGGGGTTAGACAAAAAGCTTTACACGATCTTTGTCACTCCGTATAATTTACCGCTCGTTTGCTGGGGGTATAGCTCAGCTGGGAGAGCGCTTGCATGGCATGCAAGAGGTCAGCGGTTCGATCCCGCTTATCTCCACCAAGCACGCGAAGACGAATTAAGACCCCATCGTCTAGAGGCCTAGGACACTGCCCTTTCACGGCGGCGACAGGGGTTCGAATCCCCTTGGGGTCGCCATAAAATCAAGGACTTAGCTAAAATCTGAGTCCTTTTTTTTTTGTTCCGCCATAATGTGCCATTATTGAAATTAAGTGTGACTGATAGTCATGATGAGAGGTGATTGGTCGAGTGGCAGAATTCAAGGCATACGCTGCGTCACCCTGCCGCTTCAATCATTGGCTTCTATTAAAAATTTTTTAAGAAAATTATGTTACTCAGACGACTCATATTGTGTACAGCATCAGCTAGTGTAGTGTTTTTCGTCGTGACAACTACCGGAGCCTTCGCTCAGGACTTCACCTTTACGATACATCACTTTTTAAGCCCCAAAGCGCCAGCTCAAAAAATTCTTATTGAGCCTTGGGCTAACAAAATTGAGGCTGAATCTGGTGGCCGGATAAAATTTGAAATTTTTCCATCAATGTCGATGGGCGGAAAACCTCCTGAGCTCTATAAACAGGTTCGCGATGGGGTGGCCGATATCGTTTGGACAGTGCCTGGTTACACTCCAGGGGTATTTCCGCGAGTTGAGGTATTTGAATTACCAGGAGTTCATAACGGTGACGCGAAAGCGACCAATTTGGCGATACAAGACATGATGGAAGACATTGCGACAGACTTAAAAAATATCAAACCATTATTGATTCACGTCCATGCTGGCAATGCGCTACACACGGTGTCAAAGGAGATCCAGTCTTTCGAAGATGTAAAGGGCTTAAAGCTCCGTTCTCCCTCAAGAACGGGAGCATGGATGGTTGAGAGCTGGGGTGCAGAGCCGGTGGGGATGCCAGTCCCAGCGCTGCCGCAAGCGTTGTCAAAGAAAGCAATTGATGGGGCTCTCATTCCATTTGAAGTAGCGATACCTTTAAAAGTTATAGAGCTTGCTAATTTTTCAGTTGAGATGGATGGTGGTGAAAGGTTTGGTACTGCAACGTTTATGTTTGCAATGAACCAAAATAGTTTTGATTCTTTGCCTGATGATCTGAAAAAAATTATCGAAGATAATTCCGGTGCTGCAATCGCTTCCGAAATTGGTGACGCGTGGAATAATATCGAACCTCTTGGTATGAAGCTTGCAACTGATAAAGGTAAGAGCGTGACTCAATTATCTTCTGCGGAATCTACAAAATTTTCTGCTGCGAATGACGCGGTAGTTGAGCGTTGGATTGATGAGGTATCAGGGAAAGGTATTGATGGTGAAGGCTTAGTGAAAAAAGCTAAGAAAGCTATAGCCGAGCATAGTAAGTAAGACGACTTTGACATGACAAATTATTTGCCATGTCTGCGTAATCAATTTTGATCAGGAACCATTGTTATTCGTTTTTTAATTGAAAAATTTATTAATGCTTGGGCATTATTCGGCGGCATATTGCTTCTCGGTATTGTCTTCCTTACTGGAATAAACATCTTGGGTTTTAGCCTTGATCGTGTATTTCGTCTTTTCGGTAGTTCGTTTCCCGGCATTTCTGGATATGAGGATATCGTGACCATGGCGATTGGTGTCGCGGCGTTATCTATGCTGCCCTATTGCCAATTAAAGGATGGAAATGTCGCTGTTGACTTATTTGTCAGTAAGGCGCCGTTATGGCTGCAAAATTTCATTGATCGTATTACCGCAATCTTAATGATTCTTGTCGTCACTTTTTTGTTGCGCATGCTTGTTTATGGGACGCTCGAGGTAAAATCCGATGGAGATCTCACCCAAGTACTTGGTATCCCTGTTTGGCCATTTATGTGTGTATCAATCGTATCGTGCCTTCTGTGGTTGGCGGCTAGTTTACTCAAATTGTTTCCGAGAAAAATCCACGAGCAATGTGTGAGGCAAGGTAATGGGTGAGCGCGAACTTGTCGGGCTCGCAGGTCTGTTCTTTCTTTTTATCCTAATCGGATTTCGAATTCCTGTGGCCTTGTCAATGTTAGTTGCGGGTATTTTAGGTTCGTTTGCACTTAGCATTGTGGCGCCATTTTTAAAATTTGGCCCCTATATACTTCAGTTTAAATCGTCCCTTTGGAACAACATCGCGAATTACGATTTATCGGTGGTCCCTCTTTTTATTTTAATGGGTTTTTTAGCTGCTGAGGCTGGTTTAAGTCGCGATTTATTTGCGGGATTCAGTGCGCTTTTCGGGAGGATCAGAGGCGGCGTCGCTATGGCCGCCATTGGCGCATGTGCCGGCTTCGGCGCAGTGAGCGGTTCGTCGATCGCGACAGCCAGTACGATGAGCAGGGTGTCGCTTCCGGAATTAAGTAAACTTAAATATGATGATGGTCTCGCCACCGGAACGCTTGCTGCAGGAGGCACTCTAGGAATTTTAATACCACCATCAGTCGCACTAGTAATTTATGCAATTGTTGTTGAGGCCTCAATTGTTGAAATGTTTCAAGCGGCGATCTTGCCTGGACTGCTAGCTGTTATATGTTTTATTACTGTAATTTGGTTGCGTGTTCGACTCAATCCTGAGTTGGCACCTGAACCGAAAGTGTTGAGTCATGTTGAGGTAAAACAGGCGCTTTGGCGTCTTGTGCCCGTTTTACTTATCTTTGGCACAATTATTGCAGGGCTGGGTATGGGGTTATTCACACCAACGCCAGCGGCAGCCATGGGCGTGTTGGTCATTTTGATTTTTGGTTTTTTATCCCGATTTTTTTCGCGGACGTACCTCACAATTCATAAGCTTAAAAATCCAATTTTATCTACAGCGAAAACAGCAGGCATGATTTATTTCATCTTGTTCGCTGCGGACGTTTTGAAGGGATTCTTTTCCCGTTCTGGTCTGCCTGTGGCGCTTACCGATTTAGTGGCGAACTCGGGTTTTGAGCCTTATCTTGTACTTGCGCTGATGCTTCTTTTACTGATCATATTAGGCTGCTTCATGGAGTCGCTATCCATGATTTTAGTCGTCATTCCGTTTTTTTGGCCAACTCTGATTGAGCTTAATGGGGGCGATTACATTACTGCGGCAGATGCGGCATTTGGTATGACTGCAGATCAGTTAAAAATATGGTTTGGTGTGTTGGCTCTTGTGGTAGTGGAATTGGGCCTCATCACGCCCCCTGTGGGTCTCAATGTTTTTGTTATCAAGTCATTCGTACCAGATACACCGATAACAAAGATATTTAAAGGTGTGATGCCATTTTTCGCAGTTGAGATTTTTCGTGTGGGCTTACTCTTGTTATTTCCGGCACTGTGTCTGTTATTGCCGATGTATTTATCTGGATGAAGGTCTAAACTATGATGCACAAATCTGATTCTAGGTAATTATTCAATTTTTTTAAAAAAAATGCGGTTTTCGCAATTTAGAAAAGGCAAGTTACGGTGAAATGCAAAAAGACACAGGTGATTATTGTTGGTTCTGGGCCAGCAGGTCTTTTGTTATCCCAACTTCTTTATAACGAAGGTATCTCCAGCATTATCGTGGATAGACAAAGTCGTGAGCGGATCGAAGCGCGGGTGCGTGCTGGTGTGCTGGAGTGGGGAAGTGTTCAGGCGCTAGAGGAAGCCACAATTGGTGATCGGATGCACCTTGAGGGTCTTCCCCATGATGGGTTTGAGCTTGCCTTTGATGGCGATCTTCATCGAATTGATGTTGCCGGACTCACTGGTAAAAAAGTTATGGTCTACGGACAGACTGAATTAACGGCGGATTTGATTTCTCAGCGGTTGAGACAGGGTTGTGAGATTGTCTTTTCTGCAGAGGATGTTCAACCAATAGATGTGAGTACTACTTCGCCAAAATTACGATATACGAAGGATGGTGAATCGTATGAGATCGAAGGGGACTATATTACCGGATGCGATGGATTTCATGGCGTTTGCCGTCATACGATTCCAAGCAATATATTGAAAACCTATGAAAAAGTTTACCCTTTCGGATGGCTTGGTATTCTAGTAGAAAAACCGCCCGTATCTGATGAGCTAATTTATGCGAACCATCAACGCGGGTTCGCCTTGTGTTCTATGCGCTCAAAGACGCGAAGCAGGTATTACATTCAGTGTCCGCTAACAGACAAGGTTGAGGACTGGTCTGATAAGAGATTTTGGAATGAGCTGTCGCTCAGGGTTGGCTCTGATGTTTCCACAAACTTGGAGACGGGCGACAGTTTTGAAAAATCAATTGCCCCTCTGCGTAGTTTCGTCGCTGAACCGATGCGCTATGGCAATATGTTTTTGGCGGGCGACGCCGCCCATATCGTGCCGCCTACAGGTGCAAAGGGACTTAATCTTGCGATTGCTGATGTGCGTGTCTTGTCCCGTGGGCTTATCGAGCATTATAAAAAATCCAACGATGATTATTTAGAGCGTTATTCTGATATATGCTTGAAACGAGTCTGGAAAGTGGAGCGTTTTTCATGGTTTATGTCAACCATGCTGCATCAATTTCCTGAGTTCAGTTCATTTGAAAAACGTATTCAACGCGCGGAGTTTGACCACATAAAAGGATCAGAAATAGCCTCAAGGTCAATTGCTGAAAACTACGTTGGTTTACCCTTAGAAATGTGAGGCTATAAATGGTAGGAGCGAAATAAATGGGAGATATTCGAAAAAAAGGAATGGCGACACGCCGTGAAGTGCTTGGAAATGCTCACGTCGATAGGGCAGAGCAGAATAAGACATCATTTGACGAGCCTTTCCAGTCAATGATTACTGATGGTGCATGGGGACACGTATGGTCTGGTGATGGTTACACTAAACGGGAGCGTTCTATAGTTACAATTGCTCTACTAGCGGGGCTAGGCCATTACGAAGAGTTGGAAATGCACATAAGAGCCACCGCAAACACGGGCGCCACACCTGATGATATTCGAGAGGCACTCATGCACGTAGCTATTTACGCTGGTGTTCCGAGCGCCAATCATGCGATAAAAATTGCAAAGCGAGTGCTCCAAGAAATGAAAGAGAGTGGCTGATGGAAAACTCAAATCAAAGTATTTCAAAACGAAACTACGCTACACAACCCAAAGCTAATTATCCCGACTATCGATCAACGGTCCTGCGTCATCAAAAGCATGAGCTTGTTGTTCTGCCTCAAAGTATCGCAGATATGACCGGCCCTGTGTTTGGCCATATGAGTTTGGGCGACAAAGATCACGATTTAATTATTAATTACGCGCCAACGGGTAAGAGTGCAATTGGTGAGCGTATCTCAGTGTTTGGGAAGGTACTCGATGAATCCGGTAGGCCAGTTTCGAACGCATTGATTGAGGTGTGGCAAGCTAACGCGGGTGGGCGATACCGTCATAAGAATGATTCATATCTCGCCCCGCTTGATCCTAACTTTGGCGGTTGTGGACGCTGCTTGACCGATTCTGACGGAAATTATTCTTTTCGCACGATTAAACCAGGCCCTTATCCGTGGCCCAATGGCGGTAATGATTGGCGTCCTGCGCATATTCATTTTTCAATTTTTGGACAAGCCTTTGCTCAACGTCTCATTACGCAAATGTACTTTGAGGGTGACCCCCATGTTGAGATTTGTCCTATTGTGCAATCGATTGGAGATGCACGGGCGATCGAGCAATTGGTAGCTCGGCTCGACATGGCTCAATCTGTGCCGATGGATTTGAGGGCTTATCGATTTGATATCGTTCTGCGTGGCCCAAACGCAACAATGTTTGAAAACAACTAGGACGGCAATGGATATGGATTCTCTAGATATTCGTCGAACGCGACCTGCGAAAAGTAACCTCATAACACCGCTACGTGAAACTGCCTCACAAACTGCGGGCCCATATGTGCATATCGGTTGCTTGCCCAATAGTGTGGGCGTTAAAGGTATTTACTCGAACGATTTAGTAAGCAACAGACTTTTGGCTGACGCGCCTATAACAATTAGCGGAAAAGTATTTGAGGGCGAAGGCATTGTTTGTAGAGATATGATGCTTGAATTTTGGCAGGCAGACGAGCGGGGCAGTTACGATAATGGCATATGGCAGCGCACTAGCACCAATTTAGAAACTGGTTTGTTTTCAATCAAAACGCAAATGCCAGGAAAAATATCAACCGCAGAGGGCTGTGTGCTCGCACCGTTTATATCAGTTTGGATTACAGCTCGTGGCTTAAACCTTGGGATCTTTACCCGTATTTATTTTCCAGAACATGAAAATGTCATAACTCAAGATCCACATATGGCGCTGGTACCTGAGAGTCGTCGAAGCACACTTTTAGCACAACCGCTAGATGGCGGATATCGTTTCGATATTCATTTGCAGGGAGCGGCAGAGACCGTATTTTTCGATGTGTAGACATTGCGAGAAAAAAATATTGAATTTGATTAATAGTGGCCTTCTTATTGATGAAGTGATTATGAGCTATGCTTGAGAATGTAAAGATTAATACGCATTACGTTCACTATGAGCACCGTAGAATTGATCCTAACAAGTCAACATTGGTGTTTATCAATTCGTTAGGAACGGATCATCGAGTATGGTCGTATGTGCTGGTAGAGTTGGGCCAAAATTTCAATGTTTTAAAATATGACAAGCAGGGGCATGGACTATCTGAGCAAGCCACAAAAACTCTTTCTATCGGTACTTATGCTGATGATTTAATCGCACTATTAGCCACACTTTCCATCCATAAGGTGATTCCTATAGGCCTATCTATCGGGGGGCTTATTGCCCAGGAGCTTTATAGGAAGCGACCTGAATTGGTTGATAAGCTTATACTCACGAATACGGCAACTAAAATAGGCTCTGAAGAAAATTGGAATCAACGTATTCAGGCTGTTAAAGAAAATGGGCTTTCGAGTATTTCTGATTTGATTCTCAGTAGGTGGTTTGGATCTGGTTTTGCTGCGAATCATCCGGATCGCTGTGCGATGGCTAAAGCGCTTTTGTTACAAACGTCTGATGCAGGTTATGTTGCCGCCTGCCAAGCGCTAGCCGGCGCTGATTTAACTGCCTATGCAAGCAGTATACAAGTACCTACGCTATGTATCGCGGGCTCGCATGATCAAGCGACGCCAACTCATATTGTCAGAGCTATGGCCGATTTAATTCCGCAAAGTGAATTTTTTGAGTTGCCGGGTGTAGGGCACATACCATGCCTTGAGGCTGAAAAGGAATTCACTCAAACTATACTTAATTTTTTAAGTAAATATGAGGAGGGCGACTCATGAGTTACGCGGCAGGGTCAGATACTTGGATGTCCACATTCTCGCAAGATAAAAGTGTTCAGGCGTGCTTCAGTGTTAACGCTGATATGAATGCAATGATTGCGTTTGAAAAGGCATTGACGCGTGCTCTTGAAAGATGCGGAGTGATTCCTTCGGAAGATGCACAACATATTATAGAGGTCGTAGACAAGTTCGAGCCAGACATGAATGACTTACGAGTTATGTTTAAACGCGATGGGGTTGTGCCGCCAGGGCTCGTAAAACAAATTCGTGATGAATTGCGGAGTGAGTACAAGACCAGCTTTCATTACGGTACGACCAGTCAAGATTTAGTCGATACAAGTTTGATGATGCGGATGAGAGATAGCGTAGCCATTCTTTCTGACAATTTAAAAAATTTGAATCTCGAGCTAAAAAATCTTGCTTCGTCGCATTCTGATGAAAAAGTATTGATGGCAAGAACTCGAATGCAAAATGCATTGCCGATTTCAGTGCCAGAGAAAATAGGATTTTGGCAATCTCAAATTGAGCGTCTTTTAGGATCAATGCCGGCAACGTTTCTACTTCAATTGGGAGGCCCTGAGGGGGCTGCAAGAAAGTTCACTACGAATTATCAGAATATCTCCAACGATATGGCGTCAGCACTAGGATTGACAGCAGCAAAGCACGTTTGGCATACCGATCGCCAGCCAGTAACAAACATCTGTTTTTGGTTTACTCAAGTCGCTACTGTTATGGGGAAAATTGCCCAAGACGTTTTAGTGATGGTTCAAAGTGAAGTGGGCGAAGCGAGCTTTACGGACGGAGGTTCCTCTTCCGTAATGAAGCATAAAAAAAATCCTGTGTTAGCCGAAGTTATTCTTGCACAAACACGGTATTGCCACACTCAGATGAATGGGATAAACACAGCATCTATTCATGAGAATGAGCGATCAGGCGTCGCATGGACCTTGGAATGGATGCTTGTTCCAGTCTTGCTCATAACAAGCGCCAACACAGTAATGAACACCAAGGACTTGATTGAAAATATTACACTGGGTAGCGTGTAAGCGCTAGGAGTTAGCCAGTGGTTTATGAAACCTCAAAGTACGATTGCGGTTTCAGTTTGAGTTGTCGGTAGTATGAAGTGTTTTAGCGGTTGGCAATACACGCCTGTATGAAATACGCAAGGCGCGATTATTCTATTATCGAAATGCCTGTAGCGGTAAAGGTCACTTGGTTCGTATCGATGGCTTTACCAGGTTGAACTGAACCCACCACTGAAACATTACTGCCTAATAGATCATTAAAGGTCGCTAAGACCTCCTTCGTTTTAAATTCCAGAAAAACGACCTTAATGTTCGGTATTGAAGGACATTCAGGCGTGTTTGCCATTTCAATTATTGTAAGGTCAGCCTGTAAACGAACCATGAATTTGTCTTCCTCCATTATTGCCTCGCCAACCAGAGTGACTTCATTGAGGCATGGAGTCGTCACTGGTTCGTACGGGTATTTCGGAGTCATCCCGTGCGCATTAAGTGCGCTGCCAATAAGGCAGTAGGTAAAAACGTGAATTAATAGATTTTTCATAACAAATAGTTTCGCGCGCAAATATTTTTAGATTCCGTTTACACTGAGTAGTGATTATTATCGCTCAAAACAAATAAACCTATTCAATTGATGAAACGTGTTCCTTGGCCAGCGCCGCTCGCGCCTGCAGCATACCAAATTGTTGATGATGTTATTTATTCAACGACTTTTGATGAGCCGTATTTTTCCAAATCGGGTGGTCTTGCCGAGAAGAGGCATGTTTTCGTGGAGGGTAATCAGCTAGATGAGCGGTTTCGGTGTTCAAAAAAAGTAACCATCTTGGAGTTTGGGTTTGGCCTAGGGTTGAATCTCTTGAGCAGCATGGAGGCGCATACTTCATCTGGCACTGAATGTGTACTCGATTATGTGGCGTTTGAAAAGCATCCACTCAATAAAGATCAGTTACGTGAATGTTTACAATTAACCATTGGAGCAAATGAAAATGCGACCCACCTTATTCGTAGTTTGCCCCCATTAGTCTCAGGTTTTCATCGAATTGTTTTAACTCCTAAAGTTGTGCTTACTCTAATTTACGGAGACGCGACCTCCTACATCAAAGAACTTGATGCATCGGTGGACGCTTTTTATCTTGATGGTTTCTCTCCAAAAAAAAATGAAGATTTGTGGAATCCTGGTTTATTTGCAAGTTTCAGACGACTTGCTGCCAAAGGGGCTTCATTCAGCACTTACAGTAGCGCGGGTCTTGTACGTCGTGGTATGTCGTATGCTGGTTTTGATGTGGAAGTTAAAAAGGGCTTTGGACGTAAAAAAGAGATGCTGGTTGGTGTATTTCGTGACGAGGCTCAAGCTCAGCCCAAGGTTTTTAATAATGTAACGATAATTGGCGGTGGTATCGCAGGTTGTTCCTTAGCGCTTCGTGCGAGTGAGTTAGGCTTACGCACACGACTGATTGATCGAGGCCCTGGAGTTATGGGGCAGGGTTCGAGCAATCCTTTGCCATTGGTACGACCAACAGTTTCCCTCGATTTCGGTCCCCGTGGACAGTTCAGTTGGTACGCATATTTTTATGCAATGCGGTTTTACCGAAAGTTGTCACAATATCGGTCTATTGGCTGGCAGGAAATTAGTGCGATACAACTGGCTAAAAGAGAGGGCGAGCTAGCGAAAATGAGGGATGCTTTAGGGGCGTTAGGTTTGAGCGAAGATTATTTAAGCTTTATTGATGACTCCGCGTTAGCTTCTCGCTCGTTAGGTACACAAATGTCGAACGGAGTATTCATATCCCAGGTAGGGCAGCTCGACAGGTGTCAGACTGGGGTTACGCAGGCGATTAAAAACAGCTCTATCGAGTTATTAACAAAAACAAAGGTATCTGATATCAAGAATCTGTCTTTTTTAAAAGATTATCAGACAACTATCGAATCTGCTCCTGTAGTTTTAGCCAATCCACAAACTGCGCAACAATTAATTCCGCAGGTTAAGTTGCGTTTACAAGCAATACGAGGTCAATCGACCCGGGTGGAGAGTATCAATCGCCCTTTAAACCATGCGTTATGCGGAGATGGTTACCTCGTAGCCATGGATGATGAGAGTGTCTGGTCCTCCGGAACCTTTGATCTCGATGATGAGTCAACGGAGGTAAGAAGCCGGGATAATCTCTTAAATTTGGATCGTATAAATCAGCTGGATGACTCTATTGAGTCAGTTAAACAAATGGAAGTAGTTGAGTCGTGGGTCGGTGTTCGATATGCAACTCGTGATCGTATGCCGCATGTAGGATTCGTGGGTAATAACGAGTACGCCCTAACGGGGTTTGGATCAAAAGGGTTTGCCTGGGGGCCGCTTGCCAGTGAGATGCTCGTGTCTGAGTTACTTGGGTTATCCTGTCCAGTAGAGCGTAGTTTAAGAAAACGTATGAGTCCGTTGAGATTCGACTAAGCGGTAACAGCGGAGAGAGGCATAAAAACAATGACTGAAACAGGTATAAACATTTTAGGTTTATCCGGTAGTAATAGGGCGGACTCTTTTAACACGCAACTTTTGTCGGTAGCGCTTGAGCGCGCAAAACGCCAAGGTGCGAGCATCACGCAGTTAGATTTAGGCGCAATCAACTTGCCATTTTATAATGGTGATTTAGAGGTATCGAGCGGATTACCCGATACAGTATTGGATTTGAAAAAACAATTTGAGGCAGCTGACGGGTTGATCATTTCTACTCCAGAATACAATGGTTTCTTTCCGGGGTTACTCAAGAATTGTCTCGATTGGTTGTCGCGTCGAACAGGCCCGGAAGATCCCATACTTTCGGCCTTTGACGGAAAAGTAGCTGGCCTCATGGCTGCAACCGTTGGCGGCAGTGGTGGTATAAGATCATTGACATCTTTGACGACTCAGTTGCACTACCTCGGTGTTACTGTTCTACCAAGACCGTTTTCCTTGACGCATGCTGGAAAAGCGTTTAACGACAATGGTTCGTTAGGGATTGAGCAACTAGCGACCGTCGATGACATGGTTGTGGCATTGTTACGCGCACTGAGAAGATCTGACTAAAATGACTTGGGAATCACTGAATGCCCAAACGATAAGGAGCTGAGGATATGTTTTTGAGGATTTTAATGTTTGCAACCCTGTTGATTCCGATGGCAGTTTCAGCTGAAACCTGGGTTGACGTCGGGGCGGATACAGAGGCTAAATACTACGTGGACACTGATTCCATAGTGGTGGAAGGTGAAAACACCATTGTTACAAAAAAGGGAATTTATACAAATGTCCTCACGGATAAGCTTGAGGGCGATAATGCGGTCGTTTTTAAGGTGACGCGAGCACGCCTCGAGCTAGACTGCGCGCGAGAACTTAATCGCGTTACTCAAATTGATATGGTGAATGAGCAAGATGAAGTTGTTTGGAGTTCCGGTTACTTGGCCAAGCGAATTTGGTTGACTATCAATACACAAGGCCACTCACGGACAACTTATGATCTCGTATGTGGTCAAAATTAACGTTCACAAAAGACCGGTAACTAACCGGTCTCTCGATAAAGAATGCTTACTGATTCGGATCGTCTTCTGGGTTAACCCATCTCATATCTGTAGGGCCAAATCCTGATTCTTGAAGGACGACCTCGGTACGCGCCCATGCGTAATGCGGTGTGTCTGGCGGGGTAATATAGAAAGACCCTACCTCCATAGTACGCATAGATCGTGCGTCGTACTGCTCTCCGTCACCTATCCAGTAGGTTCCTTTTAGAACCGTCACGGTTCGCTGGTCCTGATGTCTGTGCGGAGGTAATTTATAGCCGGATGGCATCTTTACACGGAATGTATAAGGCCCTGGTTTTGAGGGATCTCCATGGATCACGATAATGCGCATTCCCCAAGGTGTGAAGCCATTCCTTTGCCATTTCATAGTTTCTGGGTCTGCAGTTACTATGTTGCTCTTCATCATGACTTTACTTCTACTTTGATCCTCAGCGATTGAAGATTGAGCGGTGATTAGAAATATTAATGTTGCGGGAACCAATGCCAGTGATCTTAACAACCTCATACGTCCTCCATGTTCTTTTATTTTAAATTCGCCGTTAGGATATCTTTCTGTTTCTCAAGTTTAATTTATTTTCATAGTCTTTGTTGAGGAGTAACTGCGCCTCGAATATTAAATGGGTTCTTAAGTATTTAGTCAGAATTATTGGCGAGTCATGAGTCATGTAGATTTTTTCACTTTTTAGTGGAAGATTCTTGTGTGAGCGTTCTATTAAGTCCTCAATTTTGTTAGCATAGGCGACTAAATCTGAGTGTCACGACTGATCTGTGGTGTGTAACATCAATTTGCTTACATTTATGGAGGCTCGGTATGGTTGTAAAAATGATGCGATCTTTATTACTGGTAGTGCTAATAACGTTTTTATCCCCCTTAACTCAGGCGGATGAACAGGTGGTGTGTGATTGTTATATTAAAGACGATAAGACAGCTTGTGCTGTGGATATTGAAGCCGACGCAGCGAAGCCATGTGCCTGTGTCAAAGAAACGATGTACGGCAAACGTAAATTCAAAGAGAAAGCCTGCGTCGTGGGTGAGTCTGGTTCAAATTAACATTGTTTAAACTGAAGTTTTGGAGCTGAATATGAAGAGTGCACCAGTCCGTCGTTCAGAACTACTGATGCCTGCCGGTTCTTTGGAGCGGTTAAAAGTGAGTGTCCTTTATGGGGCTGACGCGATTTATTTGGGCACTCCTGATATGTCCATGCGTACCAAATCTCAATTCAGCCTTGAGGATATCAAAGAGGGAATTAGCTTCGCGCACGAGCGTAATGTACGTGTCTACCTAACGCTTAATATTTTTACGCATAACAAAGATATTCCAAAGCTTGATGCCTACATCGAGACCTTGAAAGACGTTCAACCAGATGGAGTCATTGTGTCTGATCCTGGCGTTTTTCATTACTTACGCGAGCATGCGCCTGAATTTAATATCCATATTTCGACTCAGGCGAACGTTTGTTCATGGATGACCGTTAAGTTTTGGAAGGATCAAGGCGCTGAACTCATTGTGCTCGCAAGAGAAGTTACGTTTTCCGAATTAGAAGAAATTCGTGAAAAGTGCAATGATATCCGTCTCGAGACTTTTGTTCACGGGGCAATGTGCATGACCTATTCGGGCCGCTGCCTATTGTCAAATTTTATGGCTGAACGAGGGGCAAACCAGGGTAACTGTGCGAATAGTTGCCGTTGGCAGTACAAAGTACATTTGCGTCTAAACGATGGCACGATCAAGGAGCTGGAGCTGTCTGAAGAGAATATGAAGCTCTTTGAATTTGTCCTAGAGGAAGGACATCGACCTGGGGATTTGATGCCGATTGAAGAGGATGATCGCGGATCTTATATTCTGAACTCAAAAGACTTGTGTCTGATGCCAAAACTCGATGATTATTTGAGAATCGGAGTGGATAGTCTCAAAGTCGAGGGACGAGGTAAAAGCCCCTATTATTTAGCAACGACTGCGCGCGCATATCGTCGCGCCATCGACGCCTACTACGAGAACCCAGATGACTGGGATCATCGTCCGTACATGCGTGAGCTTGAAATGACCGGCAATAGAGGGTACACGCTCGCATTCCATGACGGTCGTGTGACCAATTATGGTCATAACTATGAGAATACAAATAGTATTGCGGCCTGGGAGTTTGGCGGTATCGTCCGGGAAGTGAATGAAAAGGCACTGGTCTTAGAAGTTAAAAATAAATTACGTTCGGGCGATGTGCTTGAATTTATTCCGCCTAACCCGAAAGACTCGCCAGTTTTGCTGCGTTTGTATGAGTTTGATGTTGAGGGCAAAGACGATCTTCAAGAGGAGATACATGGCGGCCCGAAATGCAGAATACGAATTCCGTTCACAGCCTTTGACCGTGAGAGTGCTGAGGATATGAAGAGAAAGTTTCCAGAATTTACAGTAGTAAGAAAAGAATCATTGTTAACAGAGGAAGCGTGGGAACGTATTCGCCTTGACCAGTTAACACAAAAAATTGAGTTAGGTCGTTCCTCGCCAGAGCGATATGGTGAGGCGGTTGAACGACTTAAAAGCACTATAAGTGATGAAACCCGTGAGAAGCGGGCTAAAACAACCAGCCGAGGGCTAGAGGGTTGCTGTGGGCGTGGCTGCAATGGTTGCTTAATGTTTTGGAATGATCCGAAATATGAGACGGCTAGAGCGTTAATGGCCGATAAGAAATCTGGAGAAATGTTAACTAAAAATATGCGTGATGACGTGATTGAGGCGCGCGCTGCGATCGGTGCTTAGTTAGCTATTAGTTTTTTGTCTCTTTTGGTAACTCGCGCACGACTCTGAAGCCTAGGTCTTCTTCATTGGACGTTAGGTCTTTAAATCGAGTTGACTCAGTTAAATAATAAGGTTCATTGGAGAGCCAAGAACTGCCTCGATAACCACGAAGAGCGCAGTCCCCATCAAGCCAAGGTTTGCCGGTAGTCGGAAATCCCCCGCGACCTTGACCACCGGGATTTGGGCAGTCCTCAGTCCACTCAAATACATTACCAATTACATCAAAAATTCCAAATTGATTGGCCTTAAAACTTCCAACTGGTGCCAACATTATTTGTTGATCGCTACAGGGCAGCACCTCTAGCCCATAACCCAACTCGACCTCTGCAGTTTGGTCATAAACATTACCAAAAATGCACACCTCTGCAGGCTCAATATTAAAGTAGCGGTTCATGCCCAAATCGCCTCGAGCGGCATATTCCCATTCGGCGTTTGATGGAAGACGATAGGTATAGCCTGTTTTTTTGGTTAACCATTTTGTGTATTCGGTCGCTTGTTGCCAACTGACTTGTGTAACAGGATGTTGTTGATTGGTATTAGTGTCATAGTCAAGCGAGTCGCAACCGCCATCAGTTACACATGCATGCCATTGCGCATTTGTTACCTCATAGATGCCGATCGAAAATGGGTGTGTGAATACAACACGTTGGTACCAACCTACATTATGTCCACGCCCTAGTGCTCCCGGTGGTAGTCGAATATCAATCTCTCCTTCCGGAATCACTGCGAGGATAGGGCACGATTCACAATCCGTAATATGTTTAGGTTCGGCGAAAAGACCTGTAGGCATAAAAAAGCCGAAAGCTATTAATAGGGCAAGGGATGACGCCCAAAAACATTTTGAATTCATAAAGTAATGAAACATATTTTTATTAAAAAGCCTCGATATTTTAATGCTACGTTGATCTTACGCGAATCGGATTCTATTTGGGATTTAGATGTCTAGTTCGGTGTAGAGGGTGTTGATACGTTTACTGTGTCCTCAGCTTACTTTTAGCACTAACGATCGGGCAATAGCTATTGCTATTTCCTTGACTTAGTCATATGCTTAATAAGCAGTTAATAACAATATGTTTTTTTAATTTAATTTCTATATATCAAATCAAAAAAATAGGGGGGGGAATTATGGAAAACAGAGGTGGCTGTATGTGCGGTAAAACCCGTTACAAAGTAAGCGGTGAGCCAGTAGGCGGTGTGTTTTACTGCCATTGTAACGACTGCAAGAAACAAACTGGTTCATCATTTAAGGTTGTTGCTGGATTTTTAGCGGAGAAGTTCTCATTTGAAGATGATAGTCATGTTAAAACTTATGTGACCGTCGGTGATACAGGGAAAGATGTTGATCGAGTTTTTTGTGGTAACTGCGGATCTCCGTTGTATTCAGCAACAGACCTTGTGCCAGGGATTTTTATGGTAGCGATTGGCACTCTTGATGACTCATCTTGGGTAGAGCCGCCTATAGAAATTTACACAAAAGACAAAATAAAAAGTGCTGTGATACCAGCTGATATTCTTGGCTTTGAGGGCTTGATGCCCCTAGAGTAGTTGATTAGATTGAAGTATCGCTACGAACTGGTTCTTTAATATAAAAAACTCGACCTAAGATTTGGTCGGCGTTTTTGTTGCTAAATCTTATCAATCGTTGAGTTTGTCTTTTTAAGCGCTTAGCCGGGCCATACGCCCCTTTGCTGCAGATGATTGTGCGTCTTCCCAAGCTTGCTCTTCCCCAGGTTCTGGCACGACGCTTCCAAATTCTGCCACCTGACTTGCGGGAATATCGGTTATGTAGACTTGGAGACACGACGGATCTGCTCCGGTCTCACTAGCCACGGCATTCATGATATCCGCCATGATTTGTTGTTTTGCCTCAGTTGTTCGCCCCTCACGGATATGTCCGTGGACGTAAATATTGTCTTCTTCAAGTATTTTCCCCGCAAGAAAGTAGTTCTCAGAGGGAACATCATTGAACAGTATTTGCACAAAATATCGCGGTGCTCCAGTAACTGAGCAATGAATATCCGTAATGTGGCTCGCAATGGCCGCCTTATTTTCTTTGGAAAGTCTTTGAGGCGTTGACGTTACAACATACGTGGGCATGACATTCTCCTTTGGCCGAGTTTATTGGTCAGAATCGATATGTCCGAAATATATCACACATAGCGTTAAGTAAAGTTCTTTGCATTGTGTGTGAGGTGGTTGATGTTGGGTTTTAGCTAGGAATTCATGTTCGAGAGTAGGTTTGTCAAAAAAATAGTCAGAAGTGGACCGCTTCTGACTATTTTTAGTGTTCCGTTTGATCGTTAAACCGATGGCTGGTTTAGAATCCGAATGAAGCGCTTAGAATTAAACCATCTTGATCGTCCGTAGCAGCATCGTCAAAATCCATCTCGGTGTACATGAGGGTGAGCTCCGTTGGGAATACTTCGGACAGAATCTCTGTCGAGATCGCTGCAGCTAAGTAGGTCCCAGTATTATCATAGTCTCCATGCGTGTAGGACACACCAAAGGCACCTAGAGTGGTCCCAATACTCAGCTCTGTAGCGTTCTCAGCTGTCGAGGCACCTTCGTAGTGAGTCGCACCTACATCGATTCCTGCAGGCATCGTATAGCTAAGTCCAATGTACGCCTCTTCAAATGCCGAGTTTGGAATACTGCCCGGATACTGATACGAGATCATGCCTACGTCAACACCAATACCAGCAAGCTCAGTGGCATAGCCGCCGTAATAGTCAACCTCGGAGGAGGCGCCATCTGAGAAATTAACAGGGGAGCTCCAAACGCCAATATAGAGTCCTGTTTCGTGGGCGAGGTCAAGGCCGCCTTGAAATGCGGGTGCATTGGAGTTTTGGTCTTGCCCTCTCCAGAAGTATTCTGAGGTGATCGTTGCGTTACCGCTTAAATCAAATCCACCGCCAATATCTGCTGCAATAGCCGAACCGGTCAAGGTAGTTAATAAGGTGACTGTAGTGATTACATATTTCTTCATTCTGTTTCTCCATGGTTTGAAAAATAGAGCTAACTGAGCCTCACTAAGTAATTAGCAAATATCGTGCCAATATTTATTGGGGGTGTTTTGCAGCTTTTTCGGCACTGTTTGCACCAAAAATAAGCTTGCTGGGGAGCTTGCGCACTATTGCAATGCAACTAGAGTCGTCTTATGTACGTTCAAAAAATATCTTTTAAAAACCATATGTTTTTTTATTGGATAATTCTTTAGGTAGGTTACTTTTATTGCTGAAATTTACGGAAGTACGTCCTCTTTAATCACGAATGGATCGTTGATGATCAACTGTGGTACTCGGATACTCACAAGTGGTTCAGACCTAGACCTCATACCTAACTGCATACAACGAGATATATCGGGCAATGAGTTCTATACCGTCGCGGAACGTAAGGCGGGAACAGCCGACGTAGGTGGTGGTGGCGCCGGGGTTCAAAAAATTGTGTGCGGTATAGGCAAATATGCAGGTGTAACTGGTAATTGTACTTATGCAGTTAAGTTTTTGGAGGCCCCTTGGATTACCGTGGAATCCACTTGCTCATTAGATTGACGGAGCTCATTTTTTCGATATCAGTGACACGTAAAAAATTGCGAAATGCAAACTGTATGATGTCTTCTAACTAAGCTCACCGAGATAAAAAAAGCCCCATATTTGAGGCCTTTTTAGAAGTTATTTGTTGACGATCGTAAACGACCCAGAAAAAGGACCACTGCCAAATTGGTCGGGTATTCCGTCACTGCCAGCATCGTCAAAGAACTGAACCCCTTGGTTCGTGAGGTCAAAGTTAAAAATAACCTGTAAGGTATCGCTCGTAACGACTACTGGGGTCGTTAACGCCATGACTCCCGTCAATCTGCCCGAGTTCGTGCACACGCTCGGCGGCCCAGACGCTGCTCCCAAAGTTCTCGCGGATCGTTCGAGGGCTGTATTGGTGATGAACGCACTGATTGTTCCTGCGCCAACTGGAACATCAAGGAAGCCAGAGTCACAGTTGGTCCCGTCTCCAAAATTTGTCAGGTTATTGGATGCCTCTTGAATGTTACCGATACCAGTGGTCGCAGTTCCATTTGCTCGACTGACGTGAACAGTGCCGTCACCCGCCGTAAAAGACCCAGCTACCGTAAAAGTGTCATCCATGATTAGGTACGCATGGGTATAAGTGTTCTCGGCGGGTGGAGTGCTTGTGCCGGTTAGCGCGATCGGTGTTCCGCCTAAGGCAGCAACAATATCGACTACAGCGGGCGTTTCGTCTGCGTATGTAGTGACGCAGTTAGTTCTATTGAAGCTGGTATCGGTCTGAGCTGCGCCAAACGGATTCTCGGTGCAAAGTCCCATTTCAAATATTGAAATCTTGTATACGGTCGGCGTAAATGTACATGCACCATCGTCGGCCATGGTTTTCGCCGCTGCACCGCCAACTCCAGTTGCCGAGCATGTTGTTCCGAGGTCTCCGGTTACATCACCGACCTGAGCTTGTGCGAGTGAAGCGAGTAACAAAAATCCTGCGCTTAAAGCTATTTGAAAGATTTTTTTAAACATTTTACAGACCTCCTACAGCAGTCGTGAATCGTGTCTGGACTACAATTTGATTGTGTCGTCGAACCTTTTTAAGCATCTCTCTTTTCATTGAGCGCTGTTCAAACATGTTTTGCGAAAAAAAGCTGCTGTGTTCTGATGTCTTTGGCGCATCTCCATATGGCAATGTATAGGTGAGTTGTACGAAAGTCTCATCGTCTCTTAGACCATCAAAGTTTCTCTGGCCTGCTTCTAT
>Ga0233451_10001143_pt1 | contig 25967 bp, 27 predicted proteins | sample 011ome_29_FD_183052 | JGI IMG/M metagenome (GOLD analysis project Ga0233451, IMG submission 183052) | Coastal salt marsh microbial communities from the Groves Creek Marsh, Skidaway Island, Georgia - 011504CT (spades assembly) | ecosystem: Environmental > Aquatic > Marine > Intertidal zone >... | reverse complement strand
AGGGATGTCGGAACTTGTGAAATACGGCTTTATCGCCGACCCTGAGATTCTTGAAATCGTTCTGGAGAACGAGAGTGCCACCGATTCAAAATCCGATGTCTTTGCTGACCTGGTCGCAAGGTCAATTGCGATCAAGGAAAGCGTGACAAACGAAGACTTCAGAGAGGCCGGAAAGCGAGAGTTTCTCAACTATGGACATACTCTCGGTCATGCAATCGAGCATGCCGAGCGCTATAAGTGGCGTCACGGAGCTGCGATATCTATCGGCATGGTGTTTGCCGCTGAGCTATCGATGCTTTCGGGCAAGCTCTCCGAATCTGATGTTGAACTGCACCGAAGGGTCTTTGACAAGATAGGCCTGCCGATCACCTACAAATCCGACAAGTGGCCTCAGCTTCTCGAGGTAATGCAGAGGGATAAGAAGGCAAGAGGTGGTGCCCTTAGGTTTGTCGTACTGGACAAGGTTGGTAAGCCTTCGATTCTCTCGGCTCCAACACCAGAGCTTCTTTTTACGGCTTTTCAGACGATTGTGGAATAGCGTAAGAGCATGAAGATCCTCGTTTTAAACGGCCCCAACCTAAACCTGCTCGGCGACAGAGAGCCAGATGTCTATGGAACTGAGACACTTGCAGACCTAGAAGGCAAGCTTGAGGTTGAGGCAACTGAGATCGGTTGCGAGGTGGACTTTAGGCAAACCAATAGCGAGGACAAGCTAATTGAATGGCTACACGAAGCCCTGAAGGCCAAATCCCCGGTAGTTCTCAACCCAGCTGCCTTCACTCATTACTCCTATGCGCTCAGGGATGCCTGCGCTGCACTGACCTCAAGCGGAGTCAAATTAATCGAAGTGCACATTTCTAATCCACACGCGCGCGAGCAGTTTCGTCAAAATTCAGTGATCTCTGCGGTGGCTACCGGTCAAATTGCTGGCTTCGGTTTCGACTCCTATGCACTTGCGCTCAGGCAGCTTGCTAAGGGCTAAACTGCTTCAGGTTTAGCAAGGGAGATTCATGGCAACCTCAAACGATCTTAAAAACGGCATGGTGCTGCTAATTGATGGACAGCTCTGGAGCGTCATTGAGTTTCAACACGTCAAGCCTGGCAAAGGCCCGGCTTTTGTTAGAACCAAGCTCAAGAACGTAAAGTCAGACAAGGTCGTAGACAAGACCTTTAACGCTGGTGTGAAGGTTGACACCGCAACCGTTGATAGGCGCGACATGCAGTACCTATACAACGATGGCAGCGGTTACGTATTTATGGATAACACCACCTACGACCAGATGTCTCTGGATTCAGCTGTTGTTGGTGAGGTTGCAAACTTCTTGCTCGAAAACCAAATGGCAACGGTGGCAATCCACGATGGTTCACCGCTGTATGTCGAACTGCCACCATCAGTGGTTCTGGAGATTACGTACACCGAGCCCGGATTGCAGGGAGACCGCTCCACCGGCGGAACAAAACCCGCAACTCTTGAGACTGGGCACCAGATTCAGGTTCCGCTCTTCATCGAGAACAACACCAAGGTCAAGGTCGACACTCGAACTGGTGAGTATCTCGGCCGGGCGAGTGAATAGTTGAGTAGCCGCAGTAAATCACGTAAACGAGCCCTGGACGCTCTCTACGCGGCAGAGCTAAACAAGCTCGACGCAATGGAACTACTGTCCGATGCCCAAACCGCGGCTGAAGGACGTCAGAACCAGGACGCAATCTTTGATTACGCAGAGACCCTTGTCAGAGGAGTCACTACCGAGCTGAGCACACTCGATGCGAGGCTCCAGAATCTGGCTGAGGGCTGGAAGCTTGAGCGAATGCCGAATCTAGACCGTGCTCTTCTGAGAATGGGGGCCTGGGAGATCCTCCACAACCCAGAAGTACCTAACGAGGTCGCAATCTCAGAGGCCGTCAATCTTGCAAGTGAGTTTTCAACCGATGAATCCCCAAAATTTATCAACGGAGTTCTGGCTCGCCTAGCGAAAGGTAGCGAAGCTATCTAGAGCTGTTATGCTTTTTGCAAATGTCCTTTAAGTTCGTCCAGCGAGGCGAAGAAGGAGAGGCTCATGCCGCTGCGCACCGTCTTAGACAGCTCTGACATCTCGAGAGCGATTAAACGCATCTCTCACGAAATCCTTGAGGCCAACTCCGGCTCTGGGGACCTAGTTCTTCTTGGCATTCCGACCCGTGGTGTCGAGCTCGCAGAACGAATAGACACAAGCCTTGCAGATATTGATCCAGGCTACGTATCCAACCTCGGGGTTCTAGACATAACCATGTATCGGGATGACTCACTCGATGCAGAGCGAGAAATCCGTCCGACGCAGATCCCGAATAATGGCATAGACGACAAGGTCGTGGTTCTAATAGACGACGTCCTCTACTCGGGCCGAACGGTTCGGGCTGCTTTGGATGCCCTTGTAGACATTGGACGTCCGAGACAAGTGAAGCTAGCTGTTCTAGTTGACCGCGGGCACCGGGAACTTCCAATAAGACCAGATTTCGTCGGTAAGAATCTGCCAACTTCCGCAGCCGAACGAGTCAACGTGATGCTCGCAAACACCGATGGATCCGACCAGGTAGTGATTGAGCAATGAAGCACCTCACCTCAATAAGAGAACTGGATTCACTCTCGGCAATCGCGATTCTGGATAATGCCGATGAGCTTGGAGCTGTCAATGCGAGAGAAGTCAAGAAGCTCCCCGCGCTCAGAGGTAAGACCGTGGTGAATCTGTTCTACGAAAATTCAACCCGAACCCGAATTAGCTTCGAGATCGCAGCAAAAAGACTGAGTGCCGATGTCATCAACTTTGCCGCGGCCACCAGCTCCGTCAGTAAGGGCGAGAGCCTGAAGGACACTGCCCAGACCTTGGAGGCGCTGGGAGCTGACGCGATTGTGATTCGCCACCCCATGAGTGGTGCTGCCCACACCCTTGCCTCCAAAGGCTGGATATCTGGCTCAGTTGTGAATGCGGGAGATGGTTCGCATGAGCACCCCACACAAGCACTTTTGGACGCACTGACCATAAGGCAGCTGAAAAAGTCTGGCAGCGACCTTGCTGGAGTTAACGTGCTTATCGTTGGTGACATTCAGCACTCAAGAGTGGCCCGCAGCAACATTTTGCTCCTTAGCCTCTTGGGTGCTCAGGTTACACTGGCGGGCCCTGAGACCCTCCTCCCAAAAACATTCTTGGCTCTGGGATGCGAGATTTCGCACTCCTTCGAAGAAGCTCTATCTTCGAAGCCTGATGCAGTAATGATGCTGAGGGTTCAGCGGGAGAGAATGCAGGGCACTTTTTTCCCATCAGAGCGGGAATACGCTGCGAAGTGGTCGCTCTCGGGTGAGAGGTTCAAGATGCTCGGCAGCGAGACCATAATCCTTCACCCCGGACCGATGAACCGGGGCTTTGAGATCTCAAACGAGGCCGCCGATGACCCACGCAGCGCAGTCCTGACACAGGTCAGAAATGGCCTGGCAGTTCGCATGGCTGTCCTCTACAAGCTCATGGCAGGAGAGGGCTAATGCAGGTTTTCAAAGGAGTCAAACTTGCTTCCGGCGAGACAACCGACATCACCGTTGAAGGTTCGAATGTAACCAAGGTCGGAAAGACAAAGGAGAGTGGTCTGGATTGCTCAGGTCTCATTGCACTTCCAGGCTTTGTTGATCTTCACACCCACCTCAGGCAACCTGGCTATGAGGCAAGCGAAACAGTCCTTAGTGGCTCACGCTCTGGGGCCGCTGGCGGTTACACCGCGCTTTTCGCGATGGCTAATTCCGATCCGGTTGCAGACAATGCTTCGGTTGTTGAGCAGGTATTCAAGCTCGGTGAAGAAGCGGCACTACTGGAAGTCAGGCCAATTGGAGCAGTGACCAAGGGACTTGCGGGTACAGAGCTCAGTGCGCTCGGCTCGATGGCCAACTCCACAGCAAGGGTCAGAGTTTTCAGCGACGACGGGCACTGCGTGCATGACCCACTTGTCATGCAGCGCGCGCTCACCTACGTAAAGAGTCTCGGGGGAGTTATTGCGCAGCACGCGCAGGAGCCAAAGCTAACCGAGGGCTCGCAGATGAACTCTGGAGAGCTATCGACTGAGTTAGGCCTCAAGGGCTGGCCCAGTGTTGCGGAGGAGTCGATCATTGCCCGCGATGCCTTGCTCGCTGAGCAGGCTGGAGCAAGGCTCCATATCTGCCACCTAACTACTGCCGGAGCGGTAGATGTGGTGCGTTGGGCTAAGGCAAGGGGAATTCAGATCACAGCAGAGGTGACACCCCACCACCTAATGCTTACAGATGACCTTGTAAGAAGCTACGACCCTGTTTACAAAGTGAATCCGCCGCTGCGCAGACGGGAAGACACTCTCGCGCTTCGCGAAGCCTTAATCGATGGGACCATCGACATCATCGGCACCGACCACGCACCGCACTCCTCAGACAAGAAGGATTGCGAGTGGGAGCAGGCGGCCTTTGGGATGGTCGGTCTCGAGCACGCAGCTTCTGTGGCTCAAGAGGTGCTGGTTGAATCTGGAGCATCTGACTGGCAGCGGTTGAGCGAGGTGATGTCTTCGAAGCCAGCTGAGATTGGATCACTCGAAGGACATGGCAGGATAGCCGAGGGGCTGCACGCCAATTTAGTGCTAGTAGACCCAGCTGCAAGCCGGACAGTAGCCGCAGTTACTAACTCGCTTTCTAGCAACAACCCCTTCGCGGGTATGGAGCTCATGGGCCGAGTGGTTCACACGATTTTTAGGGGCAAGTTCAGCCTCAGAGATGGAAAGGTCAAAAATGCTTAGGGAGCTCATTGGAGCAATGCTGATAGCCCTTGTTTTCGCTATCGCTTTCCGAATCTGGCGATCGGTGGCAAACCGAAGGAGGGTTCAGGAATCCTCGCTCCCCAGTTTGCTTGAGTCAAGGGGTGGATTGGAAGTTGGTTCTGCCCTTTATGTTTCAACCGTCTTTGCAGCTAGGCCCCTCGATAGGCTTTGGGCATTTGGCCTAGGGTCAAGAGGTAAATCAAAGGTCTTCGCCTCTGAGGATGGAGTCTCGATAGAGCGTGTTGGTGAGAGTAACTTCCTTATCCCCACAGCCTCAATCGCAGGATTCACAAGAGAGACGGCGACCATCGACAAGGGAGTCGAACAGGATGGCCTGATTGCAATTCACTGGTTACATGGCAAAGAACGTCTTGTAACACATTTGAGAGTGGTTAGCGATCCAGGGGGATTTTTGCGGCAACTTGCACACGTGACAGGAGCGGAGATTGGATAACGCCTACTTGGTACTCGAGGACGGTTCTGTCTTCTCTGGAGAGTCATACGGCAAGCAGGGTAGGACTTTTGGGGAGCTGGTCTTTGCAACGGGCATGACCGGCTACCAGGAGACTTTGACTGACCCCTCATATGCCGGCCAAATTGTTCTCCAAACCGCTCCGCACATTGGCATAGTTGGCACTAATTCGCGTGATGACGAATCAAGCAAGATTTGGGTAGCCGGCTATGTAGTCAAAGAGCCGAGCCGAATTGCGAGTAATTTCCGTTCAGAGAAAGATCTCGGGTCTTCATTAGCAGAGTCAGAGATAGTCGGCATTTCCGGAGTTGACACCCGCGCAATCACCATAAGAATCAGAGATGCTGGTGCGATGCGGGCTGGAATCTTCTCTGGCCCTGACGTCTCTTCGGAAGAGCAGATGCTCGCGGAGGTCCGTGCTCAGAAACAAATGAAGGGACAGAATCTCTCTGGTGAGGTGAGCGCTCCTGAGCGATATCGGCTTCCAGCCATACGGTCTAGAAAGGGAAGCGTTGCGATTCTCGACCTCGGAATCAAGCGTTCCACGCTCGAGCACCTCAATGAACGCGGGCTCGACATTGAAGTCTTCCCCTCAAACGCAACTGCGGTAGAGATTCTTCAGAGCAATCCAGACGCTGTTTTCTTTAGTAACGGGCCAGGTGATCCCGAGGCAAGCGCATCACAGGTAGAAATGCTGAGGGAGCTGCTCAAGGCGAAGAAGCCATTCTTTGGAATTTGCTTTGGAAACCAACTTCTTGGCAGGGCGCTGGGCTTCGACACCTACAAGCTGACCTTTGGGCACCGTGGCATCAACCAACCAGTTCAGAACAAGTCAACAGGGCAGGTTGAGGTGACCGCGCATAATCACGGGTTCGCTGTCAAGCTCCAAGAGGACGAGGCGCTTTCGCCAGAGGGATTTGGACGGGTGCGAGTGTCACATCGCGGGCTCAACGACAATGTCGTGGAGGGGCTCGAGTGTCTTGACATCCCTGCATTCTCTGTCCAGTACCACCCCGAAGCGGCAGCTGGCCCCCATGACAGCCACTACCTATTCGACAAGTTTTTGACCCTAATCGAGGAAAAGTAATGCCCAAGCGCCCAGATATCAACTCGGTTCTGGTTATCGGGTCTGGTCCAATTGTTATTGGTCAGGCTTGTGAGTTTGACTACTCCGGAACTCAGGCTTGCAGGGTGCTCCAAGAAGAGGGCATCAGGGTGATTTTGATCAATTCAAATCCGGCAACAATCATGACCGACCCTGACTTTGCAGATGCCACCTACGTAGAGCCAATTACCCCCGAGGTGATCGAGTCCATAATCGAAAAGGAGAAGCCCGACGCAATCCTGCCGACTCTGGGCGGTCAAACAGCGCTAAATGCTGCGATGGCACTCTACGAGCGCGGGTCGCTAGAGAAGTATGGGGTCGAGCTGATCGGGGCGAACGTTGATGCCATTAGGGCCGGAGAGGATAGGCAAGAGTTCAAGAATCTTGTTTTAGCCGCTGGTGCTGATGTTGCCCGCAGTGCGATAGCTCACAGCATTGAAGATTGCCTTGAGGTTGCGGCTGAGTTTGGCTATCCGCTGGTTGTGAGGCCGAGCTTCACAATGGGAGGTCTTGGATCAGGCTTCGCCTATGACGAAAAAGACCTGAGGCGGATTGCTGGAGCAGGCATCCAGGCCTCTCCAACCTCAGAGGTTCTGCTTGAAGAATCCATCCTGGGTTGGAAAGAGTACGAGCTCGAGCTCATGCGAGACAAAAACGACAACACTGTGGTCGTCTGCTCTATTGAGAACTTTGATCCTGTGGGTGTCCACACCGGTGATTCGATCACCGTGGCGCCTGCGATGACGCTAACCGATCGCGAGTATCAAAATCTCAGGGACATCGGCATCCAGATCATTAGAGACGTTGGCGTTGACACTGGTGGCTGCAACATCCAGTTCGCGGTTGACCCCGCTGACGGGAGAGTCATTGTGATTGAGATGAACCCCAGGGTTTCAAGATCCTCGGCCCTAGCATCAAAGGCAACTGGGTTCCCGATCGCCAAGATTGCGGCAAAGCTTGCCATCGGCTACACCCTCGATGAGATTCCAAACGACATAACCAAGGTCACCCCAGCCAGCTTTGAACCAACTCTCGATTACATCGTCGTGAAAGCGCCTCGTTTTGGCTTTGAGAAATTCCCAGCCGCTGACCCAACCCTCACCACAACCATGAAGAGCGTGGGTGAGGCCATGGCAATTGGCCGAAATTTCACACAAGCGCTTCAAAAAGCACTTCGGTCACTTGAAAAACGCGGCAGCTCATTCCACTGGGGCGCCATTGACCAAACCAAAGATGAACTACTGGAGCTTATTGAAACTCCAACCGATAAGCGGGTCGTGCAGGTCCAACAAGCACTCAGACTGGGCGCAACAGCTGAAGAGGTATTTGAGCAGACCAAGATTGACCCTTGGTTTATTGATCAGATAGTTCTCATAAACGAGGTTGCGGAGTGGGTTGGCTCGCTTGAGAGTCTTGACGCAGCCTCGCTAAGAAAAGCCAAGGGACACGGCTTCAGCGACAGCCAGCTTGCACAGCTAAGGAATGTTGACGAAGAGGAGATCAGAGCCTTGCGCTATTCAGAGGGCGTTAGGCCGGTCTTCAAGACCGTTGACACCTGCGCGGGGGAGTTTCCTGCCCTCACGCCTTACCACTACAGCAGCTACGACCAGGTCACCGAGGTTGCCCCTTCGGACAGGCAAAAGGTTGTAATCCTCGGCAGTGGCCCAAACCGTATCGGTCAGGGAGTTGAGTTCGATTACTCCTGCGTTCACGCCGCCTTTGCATTGCGAGATGCTGGCATCGAGACAATCATGGTCAATTGCAATCCCGAGACCGTGTCTACCGACTATGACACCTCTGACAGGCTTTATTTTGAGCCCCTCACCTTAGAAGATGTCCTTGAGGTTATTCACGCCGAAAGCCAGTCAGGTGAGCTGCTGGGTGTGATGGTGCAGCTAGGGGGACAGACTGCCTTGGGGCTTGCTAACGGTCTCGAGGCAGCCGGTGTGCCAATTCTTGGCACCACTCCTGACTCGATCGACAGAGCTGAGGAGCGTGGTGCGTTCCAGAGAATTCTTGACGCTGCCGGGCTTATTTCACCCGCAAACGGGACCGCGACCAACCTGGCTGAATCGGTGGAGATCGCAAGGAAAATCGGCTACCCGGTCCTGGTACGGCCCTCTTTTGTATTGGGTGGTAGGGGCATGGAAATTGTCTATGACGAAAAGAGTCTTGAGGGCTATTTCGACCGCATTGCCGAGCACGCCCTGGTCGATGAGAGACATCCACTCTTGGTGGACCACTTTTTAGACGATGCCATAGAGATCGACATTGATGCCATTTATGACGGACAGCGTCTGTATGTCGGTGGCGTCATGGAACACATCGAAGAGGCTGGGATTCATTCGGGCGACTCGAGCTGCACACTACCACCAATTACCCTCAGCGACGCACAGATAGAAAGGGTCGCAGAGGCAACCGAGGCAATCGCAAAGGGTCTCGGAGTCAAAGGGCTAATTAACGTGCAGTTTGCCCTTGCCTCAGATGTGCTCTACGTTCTCGAGGCAAACCCTAGGGCCTCCAGGACCGTGCCATTCGTATCAAAGGCCTTGGGTATTGCCCTTGCGAAAGCAGCTTCGCTTGTGATGCTAGGCAGGAGCATTGATGAGCTAATCAAGGAGGGCCATCTTCCAGCCGCGGATGGTAAGCAGCTTCCAAGTGGCACTCCAGTTTCTGTAAAGGAGGCTGTACTTCCCTTTAAGCGCTTTGCCACCAAAGATGGTCGTTACGTCGATAGCTTGCTAGGTCCTGAGATGCGCTCAACCGGAGAGGTAATGGGAATCGATAAGACGTTCCCTGCTGCCTTCGCCAAGAGCCAAGCAGGAGCGGGTTCGGCGCTTCCGCTGTCTGGGTCAGTGTTTGTGTCCGTAGCGGATAGAGACAAACCGCAAATCATCCTTCCCGTGGCACGGCTCTCACAGATGGGTTATCGGATCCTTGCAACAGAGGGGACGGCGAGAATGCTCGAGAGGCATGGAATTGAAGCCGAGACAGTAATCAAGCACTCCAAGGCAACCGAGGCGCAAAGGTCTATTGTGCAAATGATCACCGACGGTGAAGTGGACGTCGTGGTAAACACTCCTTCCGGCGCCTTTGCCAGGGTGGATGGCTACGAGATTAGGGCTGCAACCACTGCCGCCGATAAGCCAATCTTCACTACAGCAGCTCAGCTGAGCGCTGCTATTGGGTCCTTTGAGGTAGTTCGGCAGGGCAGGTTCGACGTAACCCCACTGCAGGAGCATGCGGCAAACAGAAGGGCTTTGCTGGATGCCTAAATACCTTGAGAAACTTGAAGTGGCGCGAAATGAGTATGGTGCGCTTTGTCTTGGTATCGACCCAGCAGAGCAGACCCTCGTTGACTGGGGCCTACCTGATTCGCCCTATGGACTCAGAGAGTTCGCATTTGCACTGATCGAGGCAGCGGAGGGTCGCGTCGGAATTTTGAAGCCTCAGGTGGCATTCTTTGAACGGTTTGGGGGAGCGGGACTAAGTGCCCTTGAAGAGGTGCTTCAAGCAGCAAAAGACGCAGACTTCGTTGTCATAGCAGATGCTAAGCGCGGTGATGTTGGATCCAGCATGCTGGGCTACGCCCAGGCTTTTTTCGGAGACGACTCGCCTCTTCGTTCGGACGCTCTTACGGTATCTCCATACCTCGGACCTACTTCTTTGGCCGAAACCCTTGGCTACGCGGAGGACGTGGGCGCGGGATTGTTTGTCTTAGCAGCAACCTCAAACCCTGAGGCCAAGCAGCTTCAGACAGCGAAGATCGGTAAAGGAACAGTTGCAGCAAAGGTTGTCGAGCAAGCTAAAAGGCTTGGTGCCAGCTGCGGAGTGGTAATCGGGGCAACCCAGGACCTCAAACAGTTCGGTCTCGAGACTGTATTAGAGGCGGACATTGGGATTCCAATACTTTCACCCGGGTTTGGACATCAGGGAGCCTCGCTTGGGGATGTAGATAGAATATTTGGGAAGAGCGCGAAGAGGGTAATCTGCAACGTCTCACGAGCTGCGACAGAAGCGGGCCCTCATGAGATCATTCGCTCAATCGAGCAGCTAAAGTCGCAGTTATGAGCCTGGTTGTTTTGGTTGGCCCTGCCGGTGTCGGAAAGGGCTCGCTCGTGAGGCTGATCCTCGCCAAGCATGAAGATTTCATGCTCTCTGTCTCTGCAACCACCAGAGCGCCCCGACAAGACGAGGTAGACGGTGTTCAGTATCAATTCGTCAGTCGCGACAGATTCGAAGAATTGATTTCTGCAAATCAATTACTCGAACATGCCACAGTTCACGGGCAGCACCTCTACGGAACCCCAAGGTCAGAGCTGGAAAGAGCTAGCTCCCTCGGGAAGCATCTGATTCTTGAAATTGACCTCCAAGGTGCGAGGCAGATTCGTGACCACGAGCCAGAGGCTATCCAGATATTCGTTCATCCACCTTCGTGGGGGGAACTCGAGCGCAGGCTTCGCGATAGGGCGACCGAGACAGAATCGGAAATTCAAACTAGACTTGCGACAGCCCGCTCGGAAATAGCTGCCGCGGGGGAGTTTGAACACCAGGTCACCAACGACAACCTTTCAGAATGTGCAGAGGAAATCGTTATGACAGTTAGAGGAAGAGACAGATGACGCAGGCCGAAGGCATTATTGCCCCACCAATTGACGAACTTCTAGAGAAGGTCGGCTCCAACTACGAGCTAGTGATTTTTGCATCCAAGAGGGCACGTCAGATCAACGAGTATTACTCGGCTCTGCACGAGGGGTCGCTGTTCAACTACGTGGGCCCACTAGTCGATTCTTCAATAGACGACAAAGCGCTCTCCATAGCCCTACATGAGCTACACCAGGGCAAGCTAACAAAGAAGACTGACTAGTAGACCAAATTGCGAATTCTGCTTGGCATCACCGGCGGAATAGCTGCCTATAAGGCCGCTGGCCTGCTCCGGGCAATGTCAGAACTTGGTCATGAAGTAACTGCACTACCCACACAGAATGCCCTCCGCTTTATAGGTGAGGCAACGCTAGAAGCGCTAAGTGGCAAGGCCATTGACTCCGATCTCTACGCAGATGTCGCAAGCGTCAAGCACGTCCAACTCGGCCAAGAGGCCGACCTCATAGTCATTGCACCCGCAACTGCAGCTTTCTTAGGGCGATATGCCGCCGGCATTGCTGATGACCTTCTCCTCAATGCACTCCTGGCATCAACTGCCCCGGTTGTTGTGGTGCCAGCCATGCACACCGAGATGTGGCAAAACCAGGCGACCATCGAAAACGTAGAGACCCTACGTTCCCGAGGCATAAGGGTGATGCAGCCAGCTTCTGGTCGCCTAACAGGAGATGACACAGGACCAGGCAGGCTTCCCGAAGTTGAAGAGATCATTGACTTTCTCTTTTCAGCAAGCCCACTTACCGGTAAGACCGTTACTGTGACCGCTGGGGGAACGAGAGAACGCATCGACGATGTTAGGTTTATTGGCAACCGTTCATCCGGAAAGACAGGTGTTGCCCTTGCGATAGCAGCAAGAGATCTGGGAGCAAAGGTGCATTTGATTGCTTGCAATCTCAATGACACCCCTAGGGGCATCGAGGTAACCCACGTTGAAAATGTTGCCGAGCTTAGTACCGCTCTGCAAAAGCCAAGTGATGTGCTCGTGATGGCAGCAGCTGTAAGCGATTTTCAAGTGGACAATCCTGACATAGGCAAGATCTCCCGGTCCACGGTTCCAGAGATAAAGCTGAGTTCATCACCCGATCTACTTGCGACCTATACAAAGAATTTTCCTAAGAGCTTTGCCGTTGGTTTTGCATTGGTCGACGAGGGAGAGGACGTCATTGAGGCGTCCAGGAGCAAACTTGAAGCAAAGGGAGTGAAGGTGGTAGTTGGAAACCGCATCAGTTCCCTGGATTCAAACGACACTGTAGTTCAGTTTGTAGATGCTAATTCAGCAGCTGAAATTGCAGGACTTAAAGGCGATGTAGCGCGCGAGATCATGAGGCGCGTGGCAGCGCATTTGTCATAGCGACTTACTAGACTTTGCGTCTATGACGCTCAGAACATTTACCTCAGAATCGGTGACAGAGGGCCACCCAGACAAGATCTGCGATCAAATCTCCGACACCATACTCGACGCAATGCTGGAGCAAGACCCAGAAGCTCGTGTTGCCTTAGAAACCCTGGTAACCACTGGACTAGTTCACATTGCCGGGGAAGTCACGACCTCCAGCTACGTAGAGATTCCGCAGCTTGTCAGGCAGAAGGTTCTAGACATCGGCTACACAAGCTCAGACATCGGCTTCGACGGAAACTCTTGCGGCGTATCTGTCTCCATTGGTGCGCAGTCACCAGACATTGCAAGCGGTGTCGACGATGCGCTCGAGTCCCGGGCAGGTGAGCTAGACGAATTCAGCAAACTAGGTGCTGGTGACCAGGGCATGATGTTCGGTTACGCAACGAATGAGACCGACACGTTGATGCCGGCCCCAATCTTGCTCTCTCATCGAATTTCGGAAAACCTAAGCCGAGTCAGGCGTGAGCTAGACAATGGCATTCTTCGACCCGATGGTAAGACCCAGGTATCCATTGACTACGAGGGCAATACACCGGTCGCAATCAACACTGTGGTGCTATCGACACAGCACCACCCGGACGTCACCCAGGATGACCTTGCCAACCTCGTGCTTGAAAGAGTCATTTCGCCGGTGTTGGCTGGAAGCAAACTCGATACCTCTAATGTTCGCTACATCATCAACCCTTCGGGTCGCTTCGTAGTTGGTGGGCCGCAAGGGGATGCTGGCCTAACAGGTAGAAAGATCATTGTCGACACCTACGGGGGGATGGCGCGCCACGGAGGCGGTGCGTTCAGCGGCAAGGACCCTTCAAAGGTGGACCGCTCCGCTGCATACGCGATGCGCTGGGTGGCAAAGAATGTCGTCGCAGCAGGGCTTGCCGACAAGGTGGAGCTCCAGGTTGCCTATGCAATTGGTGTTGCCAAGCCAGTGGCCGTCTTTATAGAGTGCTTCGGCACCGAAAAGGTCGAGGTCGAAAGCATTCAAAAGGCAGTAATGGAGACCTTCGACCTAAGACCAGCAGCAATAATTCGTGACCTAAATCTAAAGCGACCAATATTCGCAAAGACATCTACATACGGACACTTCGGCCGTGAGCTTCCAGAGTTCAGCTGGGAAAAAGCTGATCGTGCAAGTGCGCTTCGCGAGGCTGCGGGTCGCTAGATGGCTCGCTTCGCGCGGGTAGTAGCTGAATCTAAGCTGCTTCAATTAGATAGGCAATTCGATTTTGTTATACCCACCGAGCTAGCCGAGTCTCTTCTATTTGGTCATAGGGTGAGCTTCTTCATAGGTCGCTCAAAAACCAAACACACTGGTTTTGTCGTCGATTTGCTAGAGGGCTCTGAGTACGCAACCTCCTCACTGATTGAGATTGTCGGCGACAGACCGGTTCTGACCAGAGAGATTTATGAGTTTGCCAGAGATGTCGCAAACAGGCAGTGTGTAGCACTTGGTGAGGTCCTCTCTGCGGCAATTCCAGACCACATGGCCAGAACCGCCGTTGCCGAGCAAGGCACAGCATTGCCCATTGAGAGCTCATCAAAACCATTTCGCCAAGCTCTTTTAGCAAGCGGACGTCAAGCGCTGGTGGAGGGTGTTCTCCTGCCCAATTGGATGGCCGAGTTCGTTGGTGCTGCGAAGTCGACTATTTACGGGGGTCAGTCGGTGCTGCTCTTAGTTCCTGAGATTAGCGATGTGCACGCACTTGTGGGGGCTTGCGAGCGGGCTGGCTTATCGCCAGTTGCTATGACGCCGAACCTTAGGAGATCCGAGAGGTTCAAAGTATTCCATTCCCTCTTGGGCGCAACCGCGGTTGTTGTGGGCACGCGAAGCGCTATCTATGCACCAGTAGCCAATCTTGGCTTGATTTGTCTTGCAGATGACCTGGACGACAGCTGGCGTGAGCAAGGTTCCCCCAATACCCACACAAGAGAACTCGCACTTATGCGCGCCGGAGACAAGGCCAGCTTGCTTTTTGCCGCTCCATATAGATCCTTGGAATTGCAACGCCTTGTCGAGATTGGTTATCTCACCGAACGTCCCAGCGACAGCGCGCCACCAAGAATCTCTTACACAGATACAGGCCTGCGGCTTGATTCGGCAAGCTTCGAGATGGTTAAGGAGTCAATCAAGAAGGGGCCATTGTTGGTTGTGATGCCGAGGAGGGGCTCCTCTTCAGCCGCTTACTGCAGCTCTTGCGGGGAGCGACAGCGCTGCGAATGCGGTGGATACATATGGGAGCCCACAAGCGGCCGGTATGAATGCAGGGTATGCGGCAAACTCCACACCGCATGCCAGGAATGTGGCTCGGCAAACCTAAAAAGGGGGAGGACGGGAAGTCAGCGAACCGTTGCCGAGATAGGAAAGGCTTTTCCCAATTCGACAATCTATGAGGCAACCGCGGACAAGGTCCCCGCTGTCTCGGACAAGCCAAACACGATCGTGGTTGCCACTCCAGGTTCTGCTCCCCGCCTTGGAAATGGATATTCCGGACTGTTGGTGCTCGATTGCGACATCTGGCTTGCCGCCCAGCACCTAACAGCCGAGCAACTTGCAATGAGGGACTGGACCGAAAGTTTGGAGCTACTCTCACCTCAGGGCAGAGCGGTATTCGAAGGACTCGGCAGCCACTTGGGCCAACCATTGGCGCTCTGGCGACACATCGAATTGGCCAAGGCAGCACTCAAGGAAACCTCATCCCTGAGCTTGCCTCCGAGTCTGCGAATTGCGTCTCTCGAAGCAGCACCCAAAGTTCTCGAAGAGGCTCTCGAAGCTGCCACGAAATCGGGAGCAGAGGTTATAAGGAACACAGGTGCGAATGCACTAATTAGGTTCAAGTACGCTCAGGGGGCTGATGTCTCGCAGGCACTTAGAGCGGTCGCAATCAAAGCATCTGCAAGAACCACAGCCTCTGGTAATCGCAGGGGGCTCAAAATAGTTATGGACGACATGAAGGCGTTGAACTCATGAGACTTGTATTTGCCGGGACTCCAGAGGTTGCTGCGATTGCCCTGGAAAGATTGCAAAGGCACCACGAGGTGGTGCTCGTTATCACAAGGCCTGATGCTCCAATTGGCCGGAAGAAGGAGCTGACCCCTTCGCCTGTATCCAGCAAAGCGGAGGCTCTTGATATTCCGGTGCTGAAGGCAGACAAAATCGGAACCGACGAATTGGCTCAAATATCAAAAGTGCGAGCCGAACTGGGCATCATCGTTGCCTACGGTGCACTGCTCGGACCAGAGGCTCTCGATCAACTTAATTGGTGGAACCTGCACTTCAGTTTGCTGCCGCAATGGCGTGGTGCAACTCCTCTCCAGCACTCAATATGGCATGGGCAAGGTCAGGGGCTTACAGTCTTCAAACTTGATACTGGCATGGACACCGGCGACATCGTTGGTTCTTTGCCGATGACGTATGCAGCCGAATCCTCATCGTTGGACCTTCTGCCAGAGCTCGCCGAAATTGGAGCAGATCTCATCTGCGAACTACTTAGAGAACTACCAAAGCCAACTTTGCAAGAAGGGCAGGCTTCTTATGCCCCGAAGCTCAAGAGGGCCGATGCGAAGCTGAACTTCTCCGAGACAGCCGAAGAGAATGCTCGAAAGGTGATGGCACTCAACCCCGAGCCCATGGCATGGACGCAATTCCGTGGAGAGCCGATTCGTATCTTGAGAGCCAAGGCCGTTGGGAGCGTTGACTGGTCGGCACTAGACAAGACTGACAAGCCAATTGGAACCGTTGAACTATCGGGCGAGAAGGTATTGGTTGCCTGTGGGTCTGGAACGCGGCTGCAATTGGCTGAGGTGCAGCCAGGTGGTAGGCGTGTCATGACGGGCATTGAGTGGTACCGCGGCCTGCAGGGGAGCGTAGTCCTTGACTGACTCGAGGCAGATAGCCCACGAACTTCTGATGCGCGTCTACGATACCGACGCCTACATAAACCTGCTTCTTCCAAAGACGATCGCTCGTCACAATGTTCCCGAGTCAGAGCGAGGGCTCATTCAGGAGTTGAGCTACGGGGCCCTCCGCTGGCAGTTGCAGTATGACGCTGTAATCGACCACTTCACCACGGGCAAGGAGTTGTCCCGGGGAATAAGAGGCGCATTACAGCTTGGACTGCATCAGCTATTTCGAATGCGGGTTCCTACCCATGCAGCGATAAACGAGACAGTAAATCTTGCCAAACGACTTGAGCCCCGTGCCGCCGGCCTAGTCAACGCCGTGCTGAGAAATACCGAACGTGAAGGGCTCGATAAGTTACTAACGCAACTCACGGAAGGACTGTCTGAGTCCAAGAGACTCGAGATCCTGCACTCGCATCCGTCCTGGGTAATTGATTCTCTCCGTGAGTCACTTCGCATAGACGGTCGCGAGGGCCAGCTCGTCGAACTACTTACCGCGAATAATGAAACACCAGAGACGTTTTTAGCTGCCTCCGACGAAGAGGCTTTAGCAGCACTCGCTAAACAAGGTTTGCAAGTATCAGCCCAATCTCCAATTGGGTTTCAAGTTGATGGCAATCCAGAGCCCTACCTAAGTCATGGCAACATCAGGGTGCAGGACCCTGGGTCACAGTTGGTTGCCCTGGTAACAGCGGAGCTTGGAGAGCTGACTGGAAAGACGCTGGACATGTGTAGTGGACCAGGCGGTAAGTCGGCCATTTTGCAAGGACGCATCAGAGCAGCAGGCGGGGAATTGGACTGCATGGAACCCCAAGAGCATCGCGCAGAGCTTGTTCGTCAAGCACTCGGAACCGACCCGATTGGCACGGTTATCGTCGCACCAGGTCAAGAGGCAAACCAAAACGCCTATGACACTATTCTGCTCGACGCCCCATGCTCAGGACTGGGGTCGGTGAGACGTAAACCGGAATCTAGACATCGCAAGAAGCAGCGTCAGCTTGCCTCGCTTGCGTCCGTTCAACGAGAGCTCCTAGAGGCATCTTATGCCGCGCTTAAATCAGGTGGTGTGCTTGTCTATGCGACATGCTCGCCGCTCATTGAGGAGACAATAACTCCTGTACAAGACGCACTGGCTAGGCACCCGGATTTTGACCTTATTGACCTAAAACCGGTTATGAACACCATCTCGCCTGACCTTCGCCTAAACCATTCACGCAAGACGATTCAGCTTTGGACACACCTACACGGGACAGACGCCATGTTTATGGCTGCGCTGAGAAAGAAATAGGCTGATAGCGTGCACATCCATCCATCCTTGCTCTCCGCGGACTTTGGCAATATCGAGTCTGAGCTGGCCTCGATTTCCAGTGCAGATGCTGCACACCTCGATGTCATGGATAATCACTTTGTGCCAAACCTGACCTTTGGTATTCCAGTGGTGCAGCGAATGATCGAGCTCTCGCCAATCCCAACGGACATCCACCTCATGATTGAGAATGTCGATACCGAGGCCATCAAATACGCAGAACTTGAGCCCCACTCCGTCACTTTTCACATCGAGGCAACAAAGGATCCAGTCAGCACCTGCCGAAAACTCAGAGCTATGGGCGTAAGGGCCGCAATCGCCATTAAGCCAAATACCCCTGTTAGCTCTCTTAGCGGGCTCTTGGACGAGATCGACATGCTTTTGGTAATGACAGTCGAGCCCGGCTTTGGTGGTCAAAAGCTGATTGCTGAAACTATGCCCAAGGTGGCGGAGGCTCGTGCACTTATTAGTAACTCAAAATTTGAAATCGCCCTCCAGGTTGACGGCGGTGTCATGTCAGAGAACATAGGTGAGTTAGCAGCGCTTGGGGCCGACACTTTTGTGGCCGGAAGCTCCGTTTTCGGAACCCCAGACCACGCCCAAAGGATTCTCGAACTCAGAAAATCGGCGGCAGCGGGGCTCAATCAGTAATCTAGAGGGCATGAAATCCTTTGACCAGCTCTTTGCCGAGCTAAGCAAGATAGCAATTGACCGCCCCGAGGGTAGTAACTCAGCAGCGCTATTGGACTCTGGTATTCATGCAATCGGCAAGAAGGTCGTCGAAGAGGCAGCAGAGGTTTGGATGGCTGCTGAGTATCAGTCTGACAAAGAACTCGCCCTTGAGGCTTCGCAACTTATCTACCACCTTCAGCTTTTGCTCATAGCCAAAGGCGTCAAGCTTGAAGAGATAGAAAAGGTTCTCTAATGTTGCGTGTCGCAATCCCTAACAAGGGAATTCTCTCTGACAGCGCGATTTCGATGCTCAAAGAGGCTGGTTACGCAACCAGGAGGGAGCCCTCGGAGCTTCACCTGGTCGACGAGGCAAACAACGTCGAGTTTTTCTACCTCAGGCCAAGAGACATCGCCACCTACGTCGGGAGTGGCTCTTTGGACGTCGGAATCACGGGCCTTGACCTCCTGCTCGACTCCGGGTCTAAGGCTGAGGAGGTCGCCGATCTAGGCTTTGGAGCTTCGACTTTTAGGTTTGCTGCGGAGCAAGGCTCTGGGTTCAAAGCTCCCAAGGACTTGAATGGCAAGAGGCTTGCAACTGCCTATCCAAGGCTCATCGGTGACTACTTAGCCAAAAGTGGAATCGAGTGCCAGGTGGTCTCGCTTGATGGAGCTGTTGAGTCTGCTGTAAGGCTCGGTGTCGCCGATGCCGTTGCTGATGTTGTTTCAACCGGCAATACCCTGCGCAAAGCTGGTCTGAGCGTGTTCGGTCCAGAAATACTTTCATCCACCGCAAGGCTTATCTCCGCTCCTGGAAAGGCTGCGGATTCAGCCAAGTTGCTCCGAAGACTGAGAGGTGTTTTGGTAGCTAGGGAGTACGTGATCATGGACTATGACTGCCCCAGATCGCTTGTCGAGAAGGCGTCGGCCATAACGCCAGGGATTGAATCTCCCACGATCTCGCCACTGGCCGATGAGAATTGGGTTGCAATCAGGGCACTTGTTAAGGCCGCGGAAACCAATCAAATAATGGACGAGCTTCACGACATTGGTGCAAGGGCGATTCTTGTAAGCGCGATACACGCCGCGAGAATCTAGTGCCCGCTGTCCGAGTAATTCCATGTCTTGATGTTGCCGCTGGCAGAGTGGTCAAGGGCATCAATTTTCAAGGGCTTAGAGACATAGGAGACCCAGTAGAACTTGCTTCTCGCTACTACCAAGAGGGCGCCGACGAGGTCACCTTCCTAGACGTGCACGCTTCCAGTGAGAATCGCAAAACCATGCTGGATGTGGTTACCAAATGTGCAGAGCAGGTATTTATCCCGCTGACCGTCGGTGGTGGCATCTCCTCATTGGCAGATGTCACATCGCTTCTTGCCGCCGGCGCTGACAAGGTCTCTGTCGGGAGTTCTGGAATAGCTAATCCAGCTTTGCTCGAGGAAATAGTGCATGAACATGGTTCCCAGGTTCTGGTGATCTCCTTGGACCTAAAAAGGGCGTCGAGACCAAGCGGCTTCGGCGTCACCAGCCATGGCGGGAAGAATCTCACCGACCTGGACGCACTCCAATGGATACGACAGGTCGAAGAGCTAGGCGCTGGGGAGCTCTTGGTTAATTCGATAGATACCGATGGGACCAAGTCAGGCTTTGACCTTGAGCTAATTGAGCTAATCAAATCGCAGTCATCTCTGCCGGTAATCGCTTCTGGGGGAGCTGGCAAGCTTGACGACTTTGCAGACGCAGCACACGCAGGAGCCGATGCAGTCCTTGCTGCGAGCGTCTTCCACGAGGGTGAAATTAGTATTAGTGAAGTAAAGAGGGGCCTAAACAAGGCCAGTATTGAGGTGAGGCTTTGATAGATCCAAAAGTCTTGTCCTATGACGCGAATGGTCTTATTCCTGTTGTCGTACAGGACGATTCCACGAAGGAAATCCTGATGCTGGGGTATGCCAATCAGGAGACTCTGAGCGAAACGATTGAATCGGGCCGCATGGTCTTCTACTCTCGTTCTCGATCAGAGCGCTGGCTCAAGGGAGAGACCAGCGGAAACTTCCTCCACGTGAGTTCAATCTATGCGGACTGCGACAAGGATGCCCTGGTGGCCATGGTTCACCCAGATGGGCCCGCCTGTCACAGAGGAACCACGTCATGCTTTGAGGCTCAATCGTGATCTCCCTTGATGAGGTAAAGGAATTAGCCAGTACCTACAACGTCATACCTGTCGTAAAGCGACTTTTCAATGGAATTGAGACGCCCATCGGGCTGTATCAAAAGCTGTGTGGTGAGCGCAAGGATACTTTTCTGCTTGAGTCCGCCGAACAGGGAGTCTGGGGGCGCTACTCATTTATTGGCGTTGCCAGTCGAGGCACTCTCACCGCAGATGAGACACAAGCCACATGGAACTCCAATTTCAGTGCGTTGCCTTCTGAGCAGCTAGTTACTGACCCAATCGAAGCGCTGAAGCAGCTCCAGAGCAGTTGGAAGTCTGCACCAGTTGAATTTCCCTTGAGTTCCGGACTAGTTGGCTTTGTCAGCTGGGGCGCTGTAAATCTAATTGAAAGGCTGCCAGCACCAAAGAGCGCGGACTACGAGGTACCGCTCTACGGCTTTAATCAATTCTCCGACCTTGTGGTTGTTGATCACTTGAAGGCAGAGATGCTCTTGGTTCATGTGATTTTTTTGGATAGTGATGGCTCTCTAGATGCAAAGTATGAGGCGGCACTTGAGTCGATAAATTCGATGCAAGAGATTATCGAGACCCCCACGGCGTCCAGGTTCACATCACCAAAATGGCCCGAGCCAGACTTTGCAACAAATACCTCGGAGCAAGACTTTCTCGACAAAGTTGAAAAGGCGAAGGAGCACGTACGGCTTGGAGATGTTTTTCAAGTCGTCATCTCGCAAAGGTTTGATTCAAAGCTTGAGGCCGACGCACTTGATGTCTACAGGGCCATTAGAGCAACTAACCCCTCGCCCTACATGTATCTCACCAGGTGGAGTGATGACTCGGGTAGCTTCGCGATTGCGGGATCATCGCCAGAGGCGCTAGTAAAGGTAAGTGGTGGCCGTGCGGTAACCCACCCGATAGCTGGCTCTAGGCCAAGGGGTGCAAGCTCAGCTGCAGACATGGCACTTGCCTCTGAGCTCAGTAGCGACAACAAGGAGCGTAGCGAGCATCTAATGCTCGTTGATTTGGCCCGAAATGACCTTCTCAAGATTTGCGACCCCTCAAGCCTTGAAGTCACTGAATTCATGGAGATCCATCGGTTTAGCCACATCATGCACCTTGTCTCGACTGTTGAGGGTCAGATGCGCGAAGGCGTCACAGCAGTCGATGCCATGTTGGCTACCTTCCCCGCAGGAACACTCTCTGGAGCTCCTAAACCCCGGGCCCTTGAGATCATCCACGATCTTGAGCCCAGCTATCGTGGACTTTTCGGAGGAGTTGTTGGCTACTTCGACTTTGAGGGTAACTCTGATCTCGCAATAGCAATTAGGACCGCACTAATCCGAGATGGAATGGCTCACATTCAGGCTGGGGCTGGAATCGTGCTCGACTCAGTCGCTGCAAGCGAGCATGCCGAAACCGAAGCAAAGGCAGCTGTTGTCCTGAGAGCAGTTGCGGCAGCGAACGCTATGCACGATGACTAGGGCCGTTCTTGTTCTGCTCCCACTCCTGGGAGCCTGGTGGTCCCTGCTTCTCATCGAATGGGTGTTCGTTGAGAACACAGGCATTATTGGTGCTGAGCTAAATCAGACGATGGCTCTTTTGCCAGCCGTTGCTGCGCTGGCCGTCCTGATGTCTCTCTATCGCAAAATGCCAAAATTTTTGGTGGCGCTAGGTTCACTGTCAATAGCTGCCGCCTCAGCTATTGCGCTCTTGGGAGATCTCGCCAGTTCACCTGCGGTAATCCAGGCTAGAGAACAGGTGTCCGGAATTACTGGCGGTGGAGCGGTGGCACTTGAGATATCGCCGGTGATTTACGTATTTGCTATTACCGGGTTGGCCCTTGCACTGATGGCGGCGCTCCTGGTCTTCTTGAAGCCTGCTGGTCGCTCAGCAGAGCCTGAGACCAAGGATCTGGATTCTAGAGACCTATGGGACGAGCAGTCCGAGTAATTGTTATCATTGGCTCTTAGTCGAGAGGAAAAGATGTCACACAACGAAGAACCTGGTCACGGACACTCGCTTGCCGCCTGGGTAACGGTAGGGCTTGTTACACTCGCCTTCGCCATAGGGACTCTCTTTTTCTGGTTCGACAACGCGTTGGTAGTTTGGCTTTCAGCCGGCCTTGCGCTAGCCGCCCCTGTTGTGGGCTACTTCCTGAAGCAGGCGGGCTATGGAGTTGGTGGCTCCAAAAGCTCCTCACACTAGTGCTGCAAAGACTCTTTGATGCCAGCCTGAAGGCCTCTAATTCTCGTCAGGCGAAGCTTTCGCGCGAGCTCTTAGAAGAGAGGTGCTCACTTGTTTCCGCTGCTCCCGATGCCTATGAGGCACTGCAGCCAGCTGAGCACATCAAGCTAATTGCCGAGGTAAAGCGGCGAAGCCCATCAAGAGGCTTCCTTGCCGAGATACCAGATGCGAAAGCCTTAGGTGCCGGATACGAATCCGCAGGTGCTCATGCAATCTCGGTGCTCACTGAGGAATCGGGATTTGGTGGAAAGCTCTCTGATCTCCAAGAGGTAAGCAGAGCAGTGACAATTCCCACGCTACGAAAGGACTTCATTTCAAATGAGTATCAGGTTCTTGAGGCAAAGGCCGCTGGGGCATCGATGGTGCTATTGATCCTTGCCCAGCTTTCGAAGGCAGAGTTTCAAGGCCTATACGATTTCAGCAAGTCCATAGGGTTGGAACCCTTAGTTGAGACCCACAGTGCTGAAGAGATAGCAATCGCCGCGGACAGCGGTGCGAGGCTTATCGGCATAAACACCAGAGATCTCGCAACTTTCAAGACCGACATTGGGCTTTTTGAAAACCTTGCCGCCAAGCTTCCGAGTGACTGCGTGAAGATTGCCGAATCCTCGGTCAAGCAGTTGGCTGACGTCGAGCGCTATCGAAGCGCAGGGGCAGATTGCGTGCTTGTGGGAGAGGCTCTGGTAAGCGGGGATTGGGCCACTCTGATACCTGAATTCACCTCGGTCTCTTAGGATTTACGCATGTCCCAAAAACTCGGTGAGCAGGTTGGCCCGTACTTTGGCCAGTACGGCGGACGCTTCGTGCCAGAACCGCTCATTGCAGCGCTGGATCAACTCTCAGAGGTCTACGAAGCAGCACGCAAAGATTCTGGATTCCAAGATGAGCTAGCGGAGCTTCATCGAACCTACACAGGCAGGCCCTCGATAATCACCGAGGCACAGCGTTTTGCTGCTGTCACGGGAGGGCTCCGAGTATTTCTGAAGCGGGAAGATCTTAACCACACCGGGAGTCACAAGATCAACAATGTTATGGGTCAGGCACTCCTGGCAAAGCGCATGGGCAAAAAGCGGATAATCGCTGAGACCGGTGCTGGTCAGCATGGTGTTGCGTCTGCCACTGCCGCCGCCTACTTCGGACTCGATTGCGTCGTCTACATGGGTGAGGTCGACACCGAGCGTCAGGCCCTAAATGTCGCCCGCATGAAGCTTCTTGGTGCTGAGGTGGTGGCTGTAAAGACTGGTTCACGCACCCTAAAGGACGCCATCAATGAAGCGCTCAGGGATTGGGTGGCCAACGTCGAGACCACCCATTACCTTCTCGGGACCGTTGCCGGTCCCCACCCCTTCCCAACTATGGTTCGCGACTTTCACAGCATCATTGGCAAGGAGTCTAAAGAGCAGATGCTGGAACTAACAGGTGAGCTGCCCACAGCTGTTGCAGCATGTGTTGGCGGTGGTTCGAACGCTATCGGAATTTTCCATGCGTTCCTAGATGACCCTGATGTTCAACTTTGGGGTTTCGAGGCTGCCGGTGACGGGATAGACACCCCCATGCATGCCGCCACCCTGAGCAGGGGAGTTCCCGGGGTGCTTCATGGCGCAATGAGTTACATGCTGCAAGACGAAGATGGTCAGACCTCGGAGTCACACTCGATCTCAGCCGGCCTTGACTATCCAGGGGTGGGTCCCGAGCATGCCTGGCTAAAGGATCTCGGTAGAGCTCAGTATCACGGGGTAACCGACAGTGAGGCTATGGAGGCGATGAAGCTGTTGTCTCAGACCGAGGGTATTATCCCCGCAATTGAGACAGCGCACGCTCTAGCCGGTATTCCGCACCTTGCCAAAATACTCCCCGCCGGGGCCTCGGTGCTTGTAAACCTCTCTGGTAGAGGCGACAAGGACATGGAGACCGCAGGTCGTTACTTTGGACTACTAGGCACATGAGCGTCCAGAGTGTCTTAGAGACAAATAGAGAAAGCGGCAGAGGAACACTGGTTGGTTACTTTCCTGCGGGATACCCAACCGTAGAAGACTCAATTGCGGCCTTTGTTGCCCTTGCGCAACACGGCTGCGACATCCTTGAGGTCGGGGTTCCCTATTCAGATCCTGTGATGGATGGCCTCGTGATTCAAAAGGCAACCGAAAAGGCATTGCAGAACGGCTTCAAGCTCAGTCAGTTGTTTGAGGTAATTCGCGGTGTTCGTGAGCAGGTCGATACGCCAATGCTGGTCATGAGCTACTACAACCCTGTTCTTCGCTACGGTGTCGAAAAGTTCGCCGATGAGCTGAAACAAGCCGGTGCTCAGGGCATGATCACCCCAGATCTCATTCCAGATGAGGCTTCTAGGTGGCTAGAGTCTGCCGATCAACACGACCTAGACAGAGTATTCCTGGTCGCTCCAAGCAGTTCGGACGAGAGGGTTTCTGCAAACACCCAAGCCTCACGCGGCTTTGTGTACTCAGTTTCGACCATGGGCATAACTGGAGAGCGTGCTGAAGTCGACAAACTTGCGAGGGAAGTTGCGGGCAGGGTAAGGGCCATTGGTAGCGCCCCCACCTGCGTTGGCGTTGGAGTTTCCACCGGTGCGCAGGTAAGGGACGTAAATACCTACGCCGATGGAGCCATTGTCGGTACCGCTCTAATCGCCGCCTATGAGAGCTCCGGGCTAGATGGCTTGATTCAAAAGACTCGCGAGCTAGCAAGCGGTTTAGGATAGCCGGGTGGACTTTATTACCGGCATACCCTCACCCGAAATCAGCTACATTGACCTAGGGCCTGTGCGCATCCACTTTTATGCTCTTTTTATCCTGACCGGCATCGTAATCGCTACCACTCTGGCTGACTTCAAGCTGCACCGTCGAGGGGCAGAGCGAGGCAGCATGCTGGACATTGCCCTATGGGCTGTCCCGTTTGGGATTTTGGGTGGCAGATTTTTCCACGTCATTACCCACCCCGACGATTACTTCTATGAAGGCGCGGATCTACTGGCAACCCTGCGCATTTGGGAAGGTGGCCTGGCCATCTACGGGGCAATTTCCATCGGTGCAATTGGAGCATACATAGGAGCTAGGCAGCTTGGAATTCGCTTTCTGACCGTGGCAGACGCCGTGGCGCCTGGGATTCTAATTGCACAGGGCATTGGACGTCTTGGTAACTATTTCAATCAGGAGCTCTTTGGCCTACCGACTGAGCTGCCTTGGGGTCTCGAGATTCCTAGCAGCAATCCCGCATACC
>Ga0233451_10001129_pt1 | contig 26190 bp, 25 predicted proteins | sample 011ome_29_FD_183052 | JGI IMG/M metagenome (GOLD analysis project Ga0233451, IMG submission 183052) | Coastal salt marsh microbial communities from the Groves Creek Marsh, Skidaway Island, Georgia - 011504CT (spades assembly) | ecosystem: Environmental > Aquatic > Marine > Intertidal zone >... | reverse complement strand
TTTGATCACCAATAATTTTGATTGGATAAGGTGTATTAATTAATAGGCCTAAGATTAATCTACCAAGTGTTCCAGAATTTTTTGCATCAATTGTGATATTTTTTTTATACTTATAACCACTTATTCCTGCACCATGGATTAAACATTTGTTATCTTTAAATTTTACCTTGATACCAAGTTTTTTTACCGCTTCAATTGCAGCAAGCACATCTTCAGAGAGTAACAAATTATCAGCCTTAGATATTCCAGATGCAAGCGAAGAAAACAAAACCCATCTAATGCTAAGACTTTTGTCTCCTGTAACTTTAATTATTTTTTTAAATGGATTTATTTTTTTATTAATTATTATTGAGTTATTCATCAATAATTAATTAAACTTGAAACTGTCGCCAAAGTAGGCATTCTGAGCATTTATATCTCTAACAAGATTAGATGGTGTATCTTGGGCTACAATTTTACAATTGCTCAAAATCATTGCCTTATCAACACAGGCTAACAAATCTCGTGCTTGGTGATCACAGATGCAAATTGTTATTTTGTTTTCCTGCTGAAGATTAACTATTATTTCTTGAAGCATTTTAATGGTAAGGACATCTAGTGCAGCAAAACATTCATCTAACAATAGAACTTTAGGATCGCTCAATAAAGACAACGCAATAACAAGTTTTTTCTTTTGTCCTCCAGATAAAAATTTTGCTTTAACATCCTTAATATTTTCTAATTCAAATTTAGTTATTAGGTAATCAATTTTGTTTTGTCTTGCATTCTTATCTTCAATAACAATTTCACTTATTGCCTTTAGGTTGTCTAATAAAGTCATGTCATTAAAAAATCCTCCATATTGAGGAACATACCCGACTTTAAATTTTTTAGTTCTTAGATATATTGGAAACTTAGTAACATCTTGACCATTGATCAAAATTTTTCCATCTTTGGGCATAATTAATCCCGTAATCAAATTAAAAATTGTTGATTTTCCAACACCATTAGGACCAAGCATTCCAAATATTTGACCCTCATTTATACTAAAGTTAATTTTATCCAAAATTAACCTATTTCCATATGCTAAAGAAATATCTTTAAACTCAATAATTGTATTAATATTTTTGAATGATTTTATTCGAAACTTTTTAATAATAGCCATTAATTTTTAGATTTAATATTTACTTTTTTATCCTGTTCATACATCGAAATTTTTGTGTCTTTAGTTTTAATATCCATTTCAATTAAATCTGCTTTTAACATATTTTCTAAATTAGTATAAGTTACATCTTTAGAAATTATCATTGAATTTCGCTCTAATGAAAAATCACCATAATCACCTGTAATTTTATTATCAAGATATGTAATTATTACATTTTTTGAAAAAATAGTATCATTATTGACAATATTATATTTTCCAAAATTAGAAGTGATATTTACATCATCTTTGTCTTTTAATTTTATAATAGCACTCACGTCGGTCAAAAAAATTGTATTACTATCTTCAAGATCAATTTCACCTTGAGCTGCCTCGATTATATATTCATTTCCTTTCAGATCTTTTGAGACATAATTGACACCTTGAATAATATTAGCGCTGTACATAATCTCTTCTTCTTGGATCTCAGCTGGTTGAATTGATTTTTTTTTTGGATTAAATTTTGAATAAATGAAGATCGCAAAAAATGAAAAGAGAACTATTAAAACTATCCTAATTAATTTTCTTTTTGTCACTTAAGAGATATTTGAATTAAGGATATTATGAATATGAATTACCCCAATAGTTTTGTTTTTATTTTTTTTGTCATAAACACATAATGACGTAATTTTTTTACTATTCATTAAGGCTAAAGCTTTAGCTGCAAGTGCATCCTTATCAATACCTATAGGTTTCTTTGTCATTATTTTTTTTACCAAAGTAGTGTGCAAATTTTGATTAATTTGACTAAATCTTCTGATCTGACCATCAGTAATTATTCCCTTAGTTTCTTTTTTTTTGTTCGTAATTATTAAAATTCCTAATTTCTTTTGGGTTAGAATCCCTAGAGCTTTACTCATTTCGAGGTTTTCATTAACGAAAGGAATTTTGTTACCTGTGATCATTAGATCTTCAACAGTTTTAAGTTGAGCACCCAAACTACCAGCGGGATGAATTTTTTTGAAATCTAGTTTTCCAAATTTTTTCTTCTTCATAACCGCAATTGCGAGAGCATCTCCTAGTGCTAACTGAGATGTTGTGCTTGAAGTAGGAACAATTCCTGCAGACTCTATTACTTGAGGAATTAGTAACTTAATATCAGATGCATTATATAGGATGGAATCTTTTTTTGACATTATTCCTATTAATAAAATTTTATTTCTATTTGCATATTGAATTATGTTTTTAAGCTCTTCACTTTTTCCTGAGTAGCTAATTAGAATTAAAACATCTTTTTTAGAGATTGACCCTAAATCACCATGAGAAGAATCACTTGCTGACAAACAAAATGCAGGAGATCCGACAGATGACATTGTAGCTGCTATCTTATTAGCAATTAAACCACTCTTACCAACACCAGACAAAATTATTTTTGATTGGCAATTCGCAATTTTTTCAACAGCTAAATTAAAAGAATTTCCAAGATTTTTCTTTAGTTTTTCTAATGCTTTAATTTCTAAATTGATTACCTCTTTAGCTATTTTGATATAATTCGTTTTTTGCATTTAGTGAGACCAAATATCATCTTTAAATAGAGCTAAATCAAGCTCCACCCTTGTTTTTAAAAACTTTAAACAATCATTATATAAATTTATCCTTTTTTCTCTTTGAAGAATTTTGGTTAATTCATCATGAATTTTATGAAGATAGATTACATCGTTTGCACAGTATTTTAGTTGAGCAGATGTTAACTCGCCTCCAAAATCTGAGCTTTGAAATTGTTTGCTTATATCTACGTTTATAAATTCTTTAATTAATGTTTTAAGAGAATGACTATCGGAATAAGATCTTGCTAACTTAGATGCAATTTTTGTGTCTAAAATATTATTAGTTTCAGTTTTTAAATAATACTTAATGTGAGCTATATCAGCTCTTCCATAATGAAAAATTTTTGTAATCGTGTTATCCGCTAATACTTTTACTAGGTTAGGAGCATTATATTCTGATCGGTCTAATTGAATTATATGAGCATCAGAGTTGCCAGAGGAAATTTGGATTAGGCACAACGGATCTCTTCTTACATCTAATCCCATGAACTCACCATCAACAGCAATTACATTGCCTAATTTTATATCATCTGGTAAATCATTCTTGTGAAGTTTAATATCAATATTCATTTCTAAATATATATATATGAAACCTAAAAATTGTCTAATTTTTGGCGGTAGTGGTCAAATAGGAAGACATCTAATTCGAAAACTTACAAAAAACAATATTAGAGTAACTGTAGTAACAAGAAACATCCATCAGAAAAGCTATATCATTAAAACACAGGGAAACGCAGGCTATATTGATATTGTTGAGGCTAATATTTATGACGAAAAAAAAATAAGAAATTTATTTTCTAAGTCAGATATTTGCGTAAATTTAATAGGTATTTTATTTGAGAAAAAAAGGGGGAATACTTTTTATAATATACATACACTTTTTCCGTCTTTGTTATCCAAATTAGCAAAAGAATATAAATTGAAAAACTTCATACATCTTTCGGCTCTTGGAATTAATGAAGCGATAGATAGCAAATATGCAAAAAGTAAATTAGAGGGTGAGAAAAATATTTTACATAATTTTCCACTTTCGACTATCCTAAGACCTTCAGTTGTATACTCAGTTGACGATAATTTTACGACTAATTTTATGACATTGTTAAATCGACTTCCAGTTTTTCCTTTATATTATTCAGGCAAAACAAAATTTACACCTATTCACTGTTCAGATTTAACAGATGTAATTTATGAGACGATTACAAAAAATATTAATTCAAAAATAATTGAATGTGTTGGGCCTGAGGTGATAAGTTTTAGAGAGATAATAGAAAGACTTCTCACTTTAATTAATAAAAAAAGATTATTGCTACCTATGCCATTGCAACTTGCTACACTTACTGCAAAAATATTCCAATTATTACCAAATCCAATTTTAACAGAAGATCAATTGAGATTACTTAAATATGATAATGTTTTATCAGGAAAGTATAAAAGCAATTCAGATATAGGTGTGCCTAGTAAAAAATATTTTAACGAAGAAGTAAAAAAATATTCTTATATGTGGAGAGAGGGCGGACAATTCTCTACAGAAAAATATTCAACAGAAGAGAATATTTGAGCTTATTTAAGCTGATTGTATTTTCTTTTCTATAAATTCCGGAACTTCTTCTTTATCAGTTATATCTTCTTTTTTACCTTTTGGCTGATAAGCATAAAGTAAGTGAAGTTTGCAATAAGAAAAATCTTTTAAAGATGATCTTCCGCAAAAATAAAAATTTTTTTCATCAGGATGTCCAATTGGCCATTTACACGAACTTTCGTCTAATTCTTCAAGTTGTTTAGGATTTTCTGGTTCAAAATCTTTTTCGATTATTAATGATTTAAATCTACTTTTTCTTCCTCTTTTTAATTGAGCATTATTTACTTCCACATTACTGTCGAAGTTTTTGTTTGATGTAGCTGTTCGGGTTTTTATTTTTGCCGACAAGTTAAGTCTATGAGCTTTACCTATTACAGCATTTCTACTTATACCACCGATAATCTCAGCGATTTGACTTGCAGTATTACCTTTACCCCACAATTCTTTTAACTTTGAAACTTTCTCTTCTGTCCAGCTCATAATTACCTATATAGTGTATTAGTTTTGTAAAAAAACACAATATAGTGTTATAAAAATCAGATTAACAACGATTATTTGTTAGTTATTAACAACTTTAATCAGTTCTTAATTAATAATTACAATCGAAAATTGAATTTATTTGATTTAATTTTGAGCGATTTAGTATTACCTAATTTAAATAATGAGCTTTCTTGCAAAAAATTATAATCGAAAAAAAATTGCTTTTAGCAAAGGAAAAGGAAGTTACCTAATTTCAGTTAATGGTCAAAAATATTTAGATTTTGTGCAAGGAATTGCAGTTAATTCTTTAGGCCATGCTCATCCAAGATTAATAAAAACTTTAAATAATCAATCTAAAAAAGTTTGGCATGTATCTAATGCATTTATTATCCCAGAGGGAGAAAAATTAGCAAAAAAAATAGTAAAAAAAACATTTGCTGATTTTGTAATGTTTCAAAATAGTGGTGCAGAAGCTACTGAAGCTGCAATAAAAGTTGCAAGACGATATTTTTATTCAATTGGAAAGCCTAACAAAAATAGAATTTTGTGTATAAAGAATTCTTTTCATGGAAGAACAATAGCTGCAATTTATGCTAGCGGCTCAAAAAAGATGACAGAGGGTTTTGGGCCAAAAGTTAGTGGTTTTGATCATTTTAATTTTGGTGACCACAAATCTTTAAAAAAATTAATAACTAAAAATACAGCAGCAGTTATGGTTGAAACAATTATGGGTGAAGGTGGTATTAAAGTTATTCCAGACTGGTGTTTAAAAGGTCTTAGAAAACTATGTGATAAAAAAAATGTCTTACTAATTCTTGATGAGGTTCAATGTGGAATTGGCAGATCTGGAGATTTTTTTGCTTTTGAAAAATCAAAAGTTAAGCCTGATATAGTACCAATTGCAAAAGGAATTGGAGGGGGTTTTCCTATTGGTGCAGTTTTGATGAACAAAAAAGTTGCAGCAGGAATGATTGCTGGAACGCATGGTTCAACTTTTGGAGGAAATCCACTTGCAATGCAAATAGGCAATACTGTCTTTGATATTATTTCTAAAAAAAGTTTTCTTAATAATGTTAAAAAAAATTCTAAATATTTTTTTGGTCAGCTAAATAAAATTAAAGAAATGTATCCAAATATAATTAAAGAGGTGAGAGGTAGAGGATTTTTGATTGGGTTACAACTTCACAAAGATCAAACTGATTTTATCAAAAAATTAATGGACTACAAATTATTGACTATCAGAGCCGCAGAAAATGTTGTGAGAATTCTACCTCCTTTAAATGTAAAAAAATCAGAGCTTGATTTAGCTATAAAGATAATAAAAAAAGTTTGTGCTAATTATTAGATAAATGAATCATTTTATAAACCTCAAAGATATTCCCGCTAAGGATCTTAAAAAAATTTTGATTGATGCAAAAAAAAGAAAAAAAAATAGATCTAAATTAAGTACTTTGCAGACCGATAAAGATGCGCCGCTTAAAGGTAAACTGTTGATCCAGATGTTTGAAAAATCAAGTCTTAGAACAAGATTAAGCTTTTATTTAGCAATAAAACAATTAGGTGGTGGCACAATTACATTAAGATCAAATGAATTACATTTAGGAGAGGGTGGAGAGTCTCTCGAAGATACTGCAAAAATTTTATCTACTTATGGAGATGGGTTTATGCTTCGAACAGATAGTGACCAAAAATTAGATGATTTTAAAAAATATTTGTTAATCCCAATTATTAATGGACTATCCCCATCATCACATCCAACTCAAGTTTTATCTGATGTTTTTACTGTTGAAGAAATTAAAAAAAAACCCATTTCAAAACTTAACATTACTTGGATTGGTGACTCAAACAATGTTTTAAATAGCTTGATAGCTGCATCAGTTAAATTTTCTTTTAAATTAAACATCGGATGTCCCAAAAAATATGAACCTAAAAAATTTGTTTTAGACTGGGTTAAAAGTCAAAATAAAAAAGTTTATATTTTTAATGATGCCAAAAAAGCAGTGTTAAATGCAGATGTTATATTTTCAGACAAAGTAATATCACTTAATGATAAAGTTAATAAAAAAATTAAAGTTAATGATTTTAAAAACTTTAGAGTTAGTAAAAAATTAATGAATTATGCAAAAAAAGATTGTACTTTTTTACATTGTTTACCAAGAGGGTCAGAAGTAGATGATGCTGTATTTAAAAGCAAAAACTCAAAAGTTTGGTTGCAAGCTTTAAATAGAGTTCACGTTCAAAAAAGTATTTTATTATATTGTTTTGGAAAATTAAGGTAGCTGGAGAGGGCTATCTGAATTTTGATTAAGGTATTTAATAATTGACGCTCTATCTTCCTCTTTTCTTAAACCAGCGTAAGCCATCTTAGTTCCCTTAATCCACTTACTAGGTTTGAGTAAAAATCCATTTAATTCCTCAAAATTCCAATCTTTACCGTATTCTGCAAGTGCATTTGAATATTTATATTCTGCCGCACTGCCGATTTTTCTTCCAACAACATTATATAAAGCAGGTCCAATTTTATGAGCACCACCTTTATTAATCGAGTGACATGCTGCACATTTTTTAAAAATATTTTCTCCTGAAGCAACATCTCCTAAAGCCATCAATGCTGCAATATCAACTTTTTCTTCTTCAACTACCGCAGTAGCTGCTGTTGCAGAAGATGTTTGTTGGACTTCTACTGCATAGCCTGGCTTTTCAGGTTTCTCCACATAGAATATTACATTAGAAAGTTTTCCAATTCCTATTACAAGTAGAGCTACCAGAAGAACTGCAGCAACTATTTTATTAATTTCAAAAGAGTCCATTTTGATAAATTTTTATAACAAATCTATAACATTAAAATTTTATAATTCCTTATATTTTACTGTACAATTTTGCCCCTCTTTATAATCTAAATAATTATAAATAATCTATGAAAACATTAGTGATTATTCCTTCCAGAATGTCAGCAACTAGATTGCCAGGGAAACCATTATTAAAGATAAACGGCAAATCAATTATATCTCACGTGTTTAAACGAGCTGAAAGCGCTGAAATTGGTGAAGTAGTTGTTGCAACAGAAGATATTGAAATTGTTAATGATATAAAAAATAATGGTGGAAACGCAATTCTTACATCAAAAAACCATAAAACTGGAACAGATAGAATATTTGAGGCACTTAATTTATTAAATAAAAAAGACATTGATCTAGTAATGAATGTTCAAGGTGATGAACCAGATATTGATATTGAAGATATCAAGAATTTAGACATTAAGATGAAACAAAATAGTTCTAGTATTGGAACACTTGCTGCAAAAATTGAAAAAGAAGAAATGTACAAAAATGAAAATGTGGTCAAAGTTAAAATTAAAGAAGAATTTGATAAAAATTCTTTTCCATTAGCAAAAAATTTCATGAGAAATATCGAAGCAGAAAATAAAACTCAAATATTTCATCATATTGGTATTTACTGTTATGAAATCCAAACTTTAAAAAAATTTGTAAAGTTAAACCAAACTCAAAATGAATTGAAAAATAGATTAGAACAACTTAGGGCTATGGATAATAATATTAATATTAACGTTGCTCTAGCAAATAGATCCCCTATAGGAGTAGATACTATGGAAGATTATCTGGCTATAAAAAAAATTATGGAATATAAATAATTATGAGCAAGATATATTTCCAAGGTACATACGGAGCATATTCTCATTTAGCATCTCTAGAGATTGACTCAAAGGCAGAAATTATTCCATGTAAAACCTTTGATGAATGTTTTTTGAAAGCTACTAACGAAAAAAACTCCAAAATCGTTATCCCAGAGTCAAATAGAATTACAGGAAATATTGGGATTGAGTATCTTATATTTAAATATCGTCTAAATATTTACTCAGAGCATTTTCAAAAAATTGAACACAACTTATTAGGTCAAAAAGGTGCAAAATTAGCTGATATTAAAAATGTGTTTTCTCACGCACAAGCTTTATCGCAATGTTCAAATTTTATTAAAAAAAACAATCTAAACGAACATGTGAGAGCAGATACAGCTGGTTCTGCAGAAATGATTTCAAAAAATAAAAAAAAAGATGAAGCTGCAATTGCCTCTTCATTAAGTGCTGAAATTTATGGATTAGAAATAATTAATAAAAATATTGAAAATGAAAAAGGAAATTTAACTAGATTTTTAGTTATGGGAAAAGAGTTAATTCAACCAGAGTTTAGGGATAAAAAATATATCACATCTTTTTTATTTAAATTAAAAAGCAAACCAGCAGCACTTTACCAATCTCTCGGTGGTTTTGCTATTAATGGAGTTAACTTAACTAAATTACAAAGTTACCCTGAAAAAAACTCTTTTGACTCATTCTTTTTTTTATGTGATCTTGATGGGCATATTGAAGATAAAAAAGTTCAAAAATCACTCGAAGAGCTTGGTCTTCACTGTCAGGATTTTCATGTACTAGGTGTATTTGAAGCAGACCCAATAAGAGATAAAAAATTATAATCTTTTCTTGTAGAATAGAAAATAATACTGCTATAATAGTTTTGGAGGCTAGAGGTGGATGCTGCTTGAACCCGACCAGATCTTAACGGAAGCAGTCGTAGAGACAGTTATTCAGGTTCTAGTCTCCTAAAATATATACATGAATAAAAATACAAAAGTTTTAGCCCTTAAATATAGACCTCAGACATTTGACGATCTGATTGGACAAGAGGTTGTTGCTGAAACAATCATTAATTCTATTAAGTTAAATAAAGTACCAAATGCTTATCTTTTTACAGGAATTAGAGGGATAGGAAAAACAACAACAGCTAGAATTGTTGCAAAATCTCTTAATTGCTTAAATGGAATAGAAAATTTATGTAAAGAAAGTTTATGTGAAAATTGTGAAGCTATTGCAAGTTCGAGACATATAGACGTTCTTGAAATGGATGCGGCCAGCAAAACAGGCGTTGATGATGTTAGAGATTTAATTGAATTTTCAAGATACGGGCCCACTTCATCAAAATATAAAATTTTTATTATTGATGAAGTTCATATGTTAAGCAAGCAAGCTTTTAATGCATTGTTAAAAACATTAGAAGAGCCTCCCGAATATTTAAAATTCATATTTGCAACAACAGAAATTAAAAAAATACCTATAACAGTTGTTTCAAGATGTCAGAGATTTGATTTATCTAGAATAAAATCAACAGAACTATTTAATTTTATAAAAAAAATTAAAGACAAAGAAAATGGCAAAGCAACTGATGAAGCATTGAAATTAATAGTAAAAATTTCAGAAGGCTCAGTTAGAGATGCATTATCATTACTTGATAGAGCTCTTCTAAGTCTTGATGGTAAAAAGGAATTAGATTTAAATGCAGCTCAAAAAATATTTGGTTATTTTGACAAATCTCAATTAATAGAAATGTTTAATTTAATCTTAAAAGGTGATGAGAATAAAGTTATTGAAAGCTATCGGAATATTTATGATCAGGGTGTTGAGCCAAAAATATTCATCAACGATTTTTTAGAAATTTTATATTATTTTAAAAATATTAATTCTCTTACATTAGAAAGTACAAATTTTTCACTTAATGACGAAGAGTTTAATCAAATTAAAGAAATATCAGATAATGTTGATAGTGAAGTTTTAATTTTATTTTGGCAATTCACAATTCAAACACTTGGTGAATTAGATATTGTATCTAATCAACATCTTTCAATTGAAATGTTTTTATTAAGATTGATTCATATCAAGGGTTTTAAGCCTAAAAATGAAAATCAAAGTACTACCCAAGAACACAATTATCAAAAAGATAGTTCTGAAGTAAATATTCCAACTAAGATAATAAACAAAGATACTATCAATCAAATAAAAAATGTTTCTCAAGAAAAAAAAATAAAATTAGATCCAAAAATTGATACGAAAGTTTTGAGTGAAATAAAAATTCAGTCATTTAGTGAATTAGTAGATTTATGCGCTAGCAAAAAAGAAATGAAACTAAAATATGAGCTAGAAAAAAATGTAAACCTAGTAAAATTTGAAAATTGTAGAATAGAAATTTCTTTTAACGATAATCTTGACAAAGATTTTGTAAAAAATTTATCAACAAAATTATTAGAATGGACAAATGAGAGATGGATTATAAGCTTCAGTAAAAATCAAGGAGAAATGTCGATTAAGGAAAAGGAAAAAAACAAACAAAAAGAATTAATTGAAAGTACAAAAAAAACAGATTTATATAAAACCGTTATGGAATACTTTCCAGATGCAGAATTAATTGAGGTCAGGCCGACTATAAAGGATGATGATAAATGACAGATTTTTCAAAAATACTAGATAAAGCTAGAGAATTAGAAGCTAAAATGAAGGAAAGTCAGGAGAAAATCAAAAGCCTTAGAGTTGAAGGCATTTCTGGTTCTAACTCAGTAAAAGTTATATTAGATGGCGAAGGGGAGATGCAAAAAATTGAAATATCAAATGAAATTTTGAAAGAGGATAAAGCAATAGTTGAAGACTTAATAGTTGCTGCCCACAATAACGCAAAGTCTCAATTAAAATCAAAAACTACAGAAGAAATTTCAAAAGCAACTGGTGGTTTGGGAATTCCTGGTTTTAAATGGCCATTATAGTTGATGCAAAATATTACTGAAATAGAAGATCTAGTAAAATTAATTTCAAAACTACCTGGTCTTGGACCAAAGTCTGCAAAACGAATAGTATTAAAACTAATTAATAATAGAGATGAAATTATTAAGCCAATGGCCAACACATTGGCTCAAGTTTATAAAAATGTAACACGATGCAACTCATGTGGTTCATTAAAATCTACTAATGAAGGATGTGTAAATTGTGAAAATGTTAAAGAAAAATATAATAAAATTTGTGTTGTTGAAGATATAGCTGATCAATGGTCTATCGAGAATTCAAATATTTATAAGGGATACTATCATATTCTTGGAGGCACATTAGCTTCTGCAGGACATAGAAAAGAGGATCTTTTAATAAATTCTTTAGTTGAAAGAGTAGTTAAAGATAAAATTGAAGAAGTTATTTTAGCAACGAGTGCTACTGTAGAAGGTCAGACAACAGCATACTATATTCAGGATAGCTTAAAAAAAACTAATGCAAAAATTACAAAATTAGCACAAGGTTTACCTGTTGGTGGAGAAATAGAGAGTTTAGATGATGGTACTTTATTTTCAGCTTTTAAAAATCGTTCAAACCTGAATTCTAATTCTGAATAGATTTTATTTTAATTCGATTTAAATGTAACAAAGGTTCTGTATATCCAGAAGGTTGTTCTTTTCCTTTAAAAATTAAATCACATCCTGCCTTAAATGCTATCGAATTATCAAAACTGTCACTCATTTTAGTATAATTTTTATCATCTTTATTTTGTTCATCGACAATTCTTGCCATTTCTTTCATGATTTCAATAACATGTTCTTTAGAAATAATTCCATGATGAATCCAATTAGCAATATGTTGTGATGAAATTCTTAAGGTTGCTCTATCTTCCATTAGGCCAACATTATTTATATCTGGAACTTTAGAACATCCAACACCTTGATCTACCCACCTTACAACATAACCTAGAAGTGTTTGAGCAGAATTTGAAACTTCTGATTTAATTTCTTCTATTGACCAGTTTGGCCTATCAGCAACAGGTATTGTTAAAAGATCGTCAAGTTTTGCAGTGTCTCTTGATTGGATTTCTTTTTGTTTATCAAAAATATTTATTTCATGATAGTGCATTGCATGAAGTGCAGCGGCAGTTGGAGATGGTACCCAGGCACAGTTAGCCCCAGCTTTTAAATGACCTATTTTTTGCTCTAGCATTTCTTTCATTTTGTCTGGCATAGCCCACATACCTTTACCAATTTGAGCTTTACCAGAAAACCCACACTTTAGACCAATATCAACATTATTATTCTCATATGCATTTATCCATTTTGATAATTTCATATCGCCTTTTTTAATCATTGGACCTGCTTCCATAGAAGTATGCATTTCATCTCCAGTTCTATCTAAAAAACCAGTGTTTATAAAAAACACTCTATGCTTTAGTGATCGAATACATTCTTTAAGATTAGCTGAGGTTCTTCTTTCCTCATCCATAATTCCTATTTTACACGTATATTTTTTTAAATTTAAAACCTCTTCAACTTTAGTAAAAATTAAATCTGTGAAGGCAGTTTCATCTGGTCCATGCATTTTTGGTTTTACAATATACACAGAACCAGTTCTTGAGTTACCCTTTAGTTTAAAATCATGAAGAGCTGCAGCTGTTGTTATGAATGCATCCATTATTCCTTCAGGTATTTCTGAACCATCTTTTAATAGGATCGCAGAATTTGTCATTAGGTGCCCAACATTTCGAACAAGTAATAAACTTCTTCCATGCAGTTTTAGGCCAAGCCCATCTTTTGAGATATAACTTTTATCTTTATTGAGTTTTCTCTCAATTATTTTTCCATTTTTTTCAAACTTATTTGAAAGGTTACCCTTCATCAATCCTAGCCAATTTTGATAACAAGCAACCTTATCTTCTGCATCTACAGCTGCAACACTGTCTTCATTATCGCAAATAGTTGACAGAGCAGACTCTATAATCAAATCACTTATACCTGCCGGATCTTGTTTGCCACTTAAAGAAGTTGGATCTACTAGTATTTCGATATGCAGATTATTGTTTTTAAGAATAATTGAAGAAGGTTTGGTACTTTCTCCTCTGTGACCTATGAATTTATTTTGGTCTTTTAATTTTGTTGTTTCTTTATTTTTATAAATAATCAAGGATTTATCTTGAATATTAAAACCTGTAACTTCTTTCCAATTAAAGTTTTCTAATGAAAAGTATTTATCTAAAAATTCTTTTGCATAATTTATTACCAGCTCTCCTCTTGAAGCATCATAATCATTTTTTGAAGTATCAATTGGCTTGATAGCGTCTGTTCCATATAAACTATCGTATAAACTCATCCATCGCGCATTGGCTGCATTCAGCGCATATCGCGCATTCATTATTGGAACCACAAGCTGTGGTCCTGCTATGTTTGCAATCTCTTCATCAATATTATCAGTTTCAATTTTAAAATCTGGACCTTCTTCTTTTAGATAGCCTATTTTTAGAAGAAATTTTTTATATTCATCAATATTAATTTCATTTCCCTTATTTTTGATATGCCATTCATCTATTTGTTTTTGTAATTGATCTCTAATATTTAATAATTCTTTATTCTTTGGAGCGAGTTCATGCACAACTTTATCAAACCCATCCCAAAAACTATCAGGTGAAATTTCAGTGTCTTTCAGCAATTCATCATTGACAAAATTATGAAGTTTTTCTGAAACTTTAAGATTATTTACGTTTATATATTTTTCTTGCATATCACTTATTAATTTACCCCATCTGTATTTTTGCCTGAGAGTTTTGCTCCTTCGGCGGAAAAATTATTCTCTTTCCAGAGTGTTATGCTTTTATCGGTCCAGTTTACCTGAGAGTTTCCGGGGTGGTTGCTCCTTCGGTGCTAAATTATTAGTCTCTCCCGATAGACGAGAAATCTACAAGTTAATATATTGATGTCAATTGATTATTGAAAATCTTAAACATTTTATTGCCTTTTTTAATACATAAGTACTATTCTCATAAAATGAAAAATTATCTAAATTTTGAATCTGATATAAAAAACTTAGAAAGCGAGCTTGAAAAGCTTAAAGATCCCTACAATCAAGGAGGACTTTCAGAAGTTGACACAAATAAGATTTCAAAAACTCAAGATGAGTTAGATAAAAAATTAAAAGAAATTTATTCTTCATTGGATCCTTGGCAAACCACAATGGTTGCAAGACATGAAGATAGACCTAAGTCAAAATTTTTTATCGATAATCTATTTGAGGATTTTATTTCACTAGCAGGTGACAGGTATTATGGCGAAGATAAATCTGTACTAACTGGATTTGCAAAATTTAATGGTCAATCAGTTTTAGTAATTGGACAAGAGAAAGGTGAAAATTTAGAAACAAGAATAGAGAGAAATTTTGGGATGATGAGACCCGAAGGATATAGAAAAACAATTCGATTAATGGAGCTTGCAGATAAATTTAATATTCCAATAATTTCTTTTATTGATACTCCTGGTGCTTACCCGGGCGTAGGTGCTGAAGAAAGGGGACAAGCCGAAGCAATTGCTAAATCTATTGAATGCTGCATGAAATTAAAGGTCCCAACATTAGCTATAGTAATTGGAGAAGGTGGATCTGGAGGTGCAATAGCTCTAGCCTCATCTAGCAAAGTTATAATGTTAGAAAATGCAATTTACTCAGTAATATCACCTGAAGGATGTGCAACTATTTTATGGAGAGATCCCAAAAAAATGCTGGATGCAGCTAAAGCCATGAAACTATCTGCAAAAGATCTTCTAGAGTTAAAAGTAATTGATGAAATTATTCCTGAACCACTTGGGGGAGCACATAGAGATCGAAATTTAATTTTAAGCAACGTAAGAGAGTCTATATCTAAAAACTTAAATTTATTTAAAGAAATGTCAGGCGAGGAAATATTAGATCAAAGAAAAAATAAATTTTTAAAAATAGGAAGAAACAAAGGTTTCATCAGCAATCCAGAAAACCTAAGCACACTGGAGAGCAAAAAAAATAATCTAGAGCAATTTTATGTTAAAAATAAAAAGATTTTTTATTTCACAATCGCTTTTTTACTGTTAGTTGCCTTTTTGGTAACTTTTTTTTTATAAAGCCCCACAACATTGTTTAAACTTTTTGCCTGTTGCTTCACATCTATCATTCCTTGAAATCTTTTGGTCTTTTTTTAAAATTAAAAGGCATTTTGGATTATTAAGTATTTCAGTTTCTTTGTTTTTATTTTCGGGACTAACTTGCTCAATAACTTTTAAATTCATTAATACTGTAATGTAGTCAAGTTTTAGTTTTTCTAGCAGGCTTGAGAATAAATCAAACGCTTCCTTTTTATATTCTACCAAAGGGTCCCTTTGACCATAAGATCTCAACCCAACAACTTGTCTTAATTGTTCTAAGTACTGAATATGTGATTTCCAATTCATATCTATAGATTGTAATAAAATTCTTTTTTCAATTTCTTTTGACTGGTTTTCACCCAATACTTTTGTTCTTTCCTGTCTACTATTATTAAACTGATCTTTTATTCTTTTTTTAAAATCATTATCTTTCAATGAGATAAGCTCTATAAATTGCTCATCTTTTAAAGTTTTACCCATGAGAGATTTTAATCTGTTATCAAATTCATTGCTTTTTGGATTAGCAATTTTTTTAATTTTTAATTTGATTAAATCATCAATAATTTCTTCTAAAAAATCTTCAGAGTAATCAAAAATTTGATCACTATTCATAGCATCATTTCTTTGAGAAAATATTACATGCCTTTGATCATTAAGAACGTTATCAAATTTTATTAATGTTTTTCTTATATCAAAGTTTCTAGCCTCAACTTTTTGCTGAGCTCTTTCAAGAGCTTTATTTATCCATGGGTGATCAATACTTTCACCATCTTTGAGTCCAAGTTTTTGAAGTATATTGTTCATAGATTCAGACCCGAATATTCTCATTAAATCGTCTTCTAAACTAACGTAGAAAATTGAGCTACCTTCATCCCCTTGTCTGCCAGATCTTCCTCTTGCCTGGTTATCAACTCTTCTAGACTCCATTCTCTCAGTACCTATTACAAATAAGCCTCCTAAAGATTTTATTTTATCTTTCTCTTTTTTTAATTGGTCATCTGGAATAGATCCCTTTTTTCCACCTAGTTGAATGTCAACTCCTCTGCCCGAAATACTAGTTGTAATAATAACAGAACCTTCTTTACCAGCATTAGCTATAATATCGGCCTCTCTTTCATGATTTTTTGCATTTAAAACCACGTGTTTAATATTTTCTTTAACTAGTAATTTTGAGTAAATTTCAGATTTATTAACACTTGATGTGAAAACCAATAATGGCTGTCCAGATTGATTACATTCTTTTATTTTTTTTACTATAGCCTGATTTTTTTCTTCTTCAGTTCTAAATATTTGATCATTATAATCTTTACGGATCATTGGATTGTTAGTTGGAATTACCACAACTGGTAAATTATAAATTTCATAAAATTCTTCAGCTTCTGTTGCGGCAGTTCCAGTACACCCTGATATTTTTTTATAAAGTTTAAAATAATTTTGATATGTAATAGACGCTAAAGTTTGATTTTCTGCCTGGATTTCAATTTTTTCTTTAGCTTCCAAAGCCTGATGTAGACCATCCCCAAATCTTCTTCCCTCAAGAATTCTACCTGTTAATTCGTCAATAATTTTTAAACTATTATCTTTAATGATGTAATCTTTCCCTTTTTCAAATAGATGATTTGCTCTTAAGGCCTGATTTACATGATGAACAAGGGCTAAATTTTCAGGATCATAAAAATTATTATTTTTTAATATACCAGCATTTGAAAATATTTTTTCAACATTATTGATACCATTATTTGTTAATAATATATTTTTATCTTTTTCATCAATTTCATAGTCTTCTTTTTTTAGTTGTTTAACTAATTTATCAATAGCTAAATATTGATTAGATTTATCTTCAGCAGCTCCTGAAATTACCAAAGGTGTTCTAGCCTCATCAATTAAACAAGAGTCTATTTCATCAACAATTGAATAGTGATGCTCTCTTTGCACTTTCTCATCAAGTGAGTATTTCATATTATCTCTTAGATAATCAAAGCCCAGCTCACTATTTGTTGCATAAGTGATATCACAATTGTAATTTTTTTTTCTTTCAAAATCATTTTGATCATTGTTGATAAATCCTGATGTCAAACCTAAAAAATTATAGATCTGGCCCATCTCTTGCGAGTCTCTTTTTGCAAGGTAATCGTTGACTGTAACCACATGCACACCTTTCTCCTCTAAAGCATTTAAATAAGCTGATAGAGCAATGGTTAAAGTTTTTCCCTCACCAGTTCTCATTTCAGCAATTTTGTTTTCATGCAAGACAACACCACCAATTAACTGAACATCGTAGTGCCTTTCTTTTCTGGATCTTTTGGAAGCTTCTCTTACTAATGCAAATGCTTCGGGCAAAATTTGATTTAAAGTTTCACCGTTTTTAATTCTATCTTTTAACTCATTCGTTTTGTTTGGAAAATCTGTGTCATTAAGATTTTTAAAATTTTCCTCTAATGAATTAATATTTTCAACAATTTTTGCAATTCTATCGAGCTCTTTCTGATTGCCAGATTTTATAAATTTAGAAATAAAGCCTAAAGGATTAAACATTGGTTTTGATATATAATTAATTATAAGATTAATATAACTATTAAATAACGATTTTAAATAGCATGGGATTCAATATATCGAATTTTTTAAATTCTAAATCAAAAAATCATAAAATGATTGATTTTCAAGATTTAGATCACATAGATGGCCTATCGATTTCGGCAGTTTGTGCAAATCTTTACAAAACCTCAAGAGATGATTTGGTCATGTTTTATTTCAGAGAAGGAGCAAATTTTGCATCAGTTTATACTAAATCTAAAATAGTATCTGAAAATATAAAATGGAATATTGATCAAAAAGCTAAAAAGATTTTTTCACTATTGGTTAACACAAGAAATGCAAATGCTTTCACTGGAGACCAGGGATACAAAAGTATGCAAAATATTGCTGAAATAACCTCACAAGAATTGACTAAAAAGCAAAGACAAGATGAGGATGAGCCAAAAATTATTAAATCAAAAAATATTTTATTTGGTTGCACAGGAACAATTGGGGAAACTTTTCCAGAACAAAAAATAATCTCAAAAATTCCAGACTTGATAAAAAATATAAAATATACCCAAAATAAATTTATTTGGATGAAGGCTGCGCTTGGGATAATGACCACTGATACTCAGCCTAAAATGGCGATGGAGGAATGTTACATTGGAAAAACCTTGGTTAAAATTTATGGTATTGCGAAAGGATCTGGAATGATACATCCAAACTTAGCTACCACACTTGGTTATGTTTTTACCGATGCTAATTTATCTAATGATATTCTTAAAAAACTTTTAAATAAAAATATTGAATCAACATTTAATGCAATAAGCTGCGATGGAGATACCAGTACAAATGATATGGTTTCAATTTTTTCAACAGCGCGTGCAAATCATAAAAAAATAATCAGCATTAATGATAAAATTTTAAAAAATTTTGATCAGTCTCTAAATAAAATTTTATTAAGTTTAGCAAAAAGAGTAGTTGCGGATGGAGAAGGTGCTTCAAAGTTTATATCTATAAATGTCAATAATGCAAAAACTGACACTGATGCAAAGAAAATTGCTTTTTCAATAGCAAACTCTCCATTAGTAAAAACTGCAATCGCTGGCGAAGATCCTAATTGGGGCAGAGTGATTATGGCAATAGGTAAATCACAGGCAACACTTAAAATAAACAGTCTCGCTATACTATTTGGTAAAATTAGTATTGTTAAAAATGGTAAAATTGATCCTGATTATAGTGAAGCGAAAACAGCTGAGTATATGAAAAATACTAATATTGAAATTAATGTGAAAATTGGAACAGGCAACAAAAGTTTTACCGCCTACACAATGGATTTGACAAAAAAATATATAGAAATAAATGCTGATTATAGAAGTTAAGACCATTGAATTTTTAAATCGAATTACCAGATAAGAAATATGATTAAGTATAGCCTAAATTGTAAAAACTGTGATCTAACTTTTGAAAGTTGGTTTGCAAGTTCAAAAGAGTATGAAAAATTAAAAAAGAAAAAATTTCTAAATTGCCATAATTGTAATTCTTTTGAAGTAGAAAAAAGTTTGATGGCACCAAGCTTGATAAATAAAAATTATAAAGATCAAAAAAAATATGACAAAATAAAAAAAACCATTTCAGAATATCAAAAGTTTATTAAAAACAATTTTGAATATGTTGGAAATAATTTTGCCTATGAGGCACGATCTATTCATTACGATAATAAAAAAAAACAAAAAGGGATTTATGGCACAGCATCAAAGCAAGAACTTAAAGAACTTAAAGAAGAGGGAATTGATGCTCAAATGATACCTTGGGTAGAAGATAAAAGTAACTAACTTTTTATAAATTTAGCTATATAATTTACTGATTGATCTGAACTTACTTTCCATTTGTCAGTTAGTATATTGAATTGCATGCCGTCAATTTTATCTAAATTTAGATTGTAATTCTTAAGTATAGAAATTAGCTCTTCAGGCTTTAAAAATTTTTCCCATTCATGAGTGCCAATTGGAAGCCAACGCAAAATGTATTCTGCTCCTACGATTGCAAAGACATAAGATTTGAGTGTTTTATTTAATGTTGCAACAAACATTACTCCATTTTTTTTTAATAACTTACTGCAAGATTTTAAAAAAAAATCAACATCCTCAACATGCTCTACAATCTCCATATTTAAAATTACATCAAAATGATTTTTAATTTTCATCTTTTCTGGTGATGTACAAATATAGTTTATCTTAAGATTATTTTTTTTTGCGTGAAGTTTTGCAACTTTAATATTTCTTTCAGAAGCATCAATAGCCGTTACTTCGGCTCCTAGTCTACACATTGGTTCAGATAATAAACCACCACCACAACCTATATCTAAAATTTTTAATTTTTTTAAAGGAGTTTTCTTTTCGTTTATTTTAAAGGTTTTTATTATGTGGTCTTTTATATATGCAATTCTAATTGGATTAAATTTATGTAAAGGCTTAAATTTACCTTTTGGATCCCACCATTCTTCAGCGATTTTTGAAAATTTTTCAATTTCTTTGTAATTTACACTATTCATAATAAACAATTATTTGACATAACAATTAAGATGCAATTTATCAAATATTAATTAAATTATGTTTTTTTTATAAAACCATGAAAACTATAGTGCTTAAATTTGGAGGAACTTCTGTTGGCTCCATTGATAGAATTAAAAAAGTTTCAAATATTATTCTTGGATACAAGAAAAGAAAAAACAGAGTGATTGTTGTTTCCTCAGCGATGAGTGGAGTTACAAATGATTTAATAAAAAAATCAAAATTAATCAGCAATCAATTTAATGAGGCAGAATATGATGTTTTGGTCTCAACTGGTGAGCAGGCTGCCTGTGCTTTAATAGCGGGACGATTAAATCATATGGGATTAAAATCAAGATCATGGATGTCATGGCAAATTCCAATTATTACAGATGGTCCTTACAAAGGTTCAAGAATTGATAGAATTGTATCTAAAGAATTATTAAATTATGTTAAATCAGGGGGAATTCCAATTATTACAGGTTTTCAAGGAATAAATAATCATTCTAGATTAACAACTATTGGAAGAAGCGGATCAGATGCATCTGCAATAATGGTTGCAAAATTTTTAAAAGCAGATGAGTGCATTATATATACTGATGTTGAGGGCGTATTTACAACAGATCCAAGACTTCATAAGAAAGCTAAAAAAATTGACAAAATTGAATACGATGAAATGCTAGAAATGGCTTCTTTGGGCTCTAAAGTGATGCAGCCAACTTCAGTTCAGGATGCTAAATTAAACAAAATTGACATTAGAGTTAAGTCATCATTCGTTAATAAGCCTGGAACTCTAATAACTAAAAGTTTTAAAAAGAAGGATTTTAGCAATCAAATTATAACTGGAATTTCTTCAACAAAAAATGATGCAAAAATTACTATCGCAGGCGTGAAAGATAAACCTGGAGTAGCGGCACATATTTTTGAACCATTATCTAAAAATTTAATAAATGTTGATATGGTTGTTCAAAATATTTCTCTAAACGGCAAAGAGACCGACTTAACTTTTACAATAAAATCTGAAGATATAAAAAAAACTGAAAAAATAATAAGAGAAAATAAAAATATAACTTACAAAAAAATTTCTTTTGATAAAAACTTATCTAAAATTTCTATTATAGGTGTTGGCATGATAACAACCCCAGGAATTACATATAGAATGTTTAAAGCTCTAGCTTCCCAAAATATCAACATCATGGTGATATCAACTTCTGAGATTAAAATTTCAGTTTTAATTTCTTCCAAATTGGTAAAAAAAGCTATAGCTGCATTGCATAAAGAATTTAAATTAGATTAATTTTTATGAGCATTAGACCATTTAGAGAAATTAAAAGAGCAAAAACTAAGGTTATAAATGTTGGTGATGTAAAAGTTGGTGGAGATAATCCAATATCAGTGCAATCTATGACAAACACATTAACAACAGATGTGAAAGCTACGATAAATCAAATTGTTGAAATTCAAGAAGAAGGAGCGGATCTTGTTAGAGTTTCGTGTCCAGACGAAGACTCATCTAAAGCATTAAAAGAAATAACCAAAAATGTGAATATACCGGTGATTGCAGATATTCATTTTCATTATAAAAGAGCAATTGAAGCTGCTGAAAATGGAGCAAAATGTTTAAGAATTAATCCAGGCAATATAGGTGATATAAATAAAGTTTATGAAGTTTTAAAAGCTGCTAAAGATAACAATTGTTCTATAAGAATAGGAGTAAATGCTGGTTCTTTAGAAAAAGACATTTTAGAAAAATATAAAGAACCATGTCCAGAAGCCTTAGTTGAAAGTGCATTAAGAAATATAAAAATTTTAGAGGACAAAGATTTTTTTAATTTTAAAATTAGCGTTAAGTCATCAGATGTTTTTTTGTCAATTGCAGCCTATAGACAGCTTTCAAAAATAACTGATTATCCACTTCATTTAGGAATAACAGAAGCAGGAAGTTTTGTTTCAGGAAGTATTAAGTCAGCCATAGGTTTAGGTAGTTTATTATTAGATGGAATAGGAGATACTATAAGAGTTTCACTTTCAGATGATCCTGTTAAAGAAATAAAAATTGGAAATGAAATATTAAAATCCTTAAACCTAAAAAATCGTGGAGTAAAAATTATCTCTTGCCCATCTTGTGCAAGGCAAGCATTCCAAGTTATAGATACTGTTAAAATATTAGAAGAAAAGTTGGCTCACATTAAAACACCAATTACACTATCTATTATTGGATGTGTGGTAAACGGACCAGGGGAAGCCGCAATGACCGACATTGGTATTACTGGTGGTGGAAAAGGCAATAATATGCTTTACTTGTCAGGTATTCAATCTGAAAAAGTATTAACAGACAATATTATTTCAAAAGTAATAGAAGAAGTTGAAAAAAAAGCCACTGAGCTAGAAAAAAATAAATGATACCTGAAAAAACGATTGAGGAGTTAATTAGCAAACATGCTAATTTGGAAAAAGAACTTTCTTCTGGTTCGATTGATAAAAAAACTTTTGCCGAGAAATCTAAGGAATATTCAGATCTAAATGAAATCATTCAAGATGCCAAAAAATATATCTCTTATAAAAATGATAAATTAGAGCTTCAAAAAATTTTAGATGATAAATCCTCAGATGAAGAACTTAAAAAAATGGCCGAAACAGAATTAGATGATCTTGAAACTGAAAGAGAGAAAAATGAGAAGAAATTAAAATTATTTTTATTACCAAAAGATGAGGCGGACAAGAAAGATGCTATTATTGAAATAAGAGCAGGTACTGGAGGATTAGAGGCAAGCTTATTTGCTGCAGATTTATTTAAAATGTATGAAAAAGTTAGTCATAAAAAAAAATGGTCTGTTGAACTCATTTCAATATCAAGAAGTGAGGCAGGCGGTTTAAAAGAAGTTATAGCTTCAATCAAAGGGACAAATATTTATTCAACATTAAAATATGAAAGTGGCGTTCATAGAGTTCAAAGAGTTCCAGATACAGAAACTCAAGGGAGAGTTCACACATCAGCAGCAACTGTCGCTGTTTTACCAGAAGCAGAGGAAGTAGATTTAAAAATTAATGACTCTGATCTTAGAATTGATGTTTTTAGAGCAGGGGGTCCAGGAGGACAGTCTGTAAATACCACAGATAGTGCAGTTAGAATTACACATATACCAACAGGACTTTCTGTTTCACAACAAGATGAAAAATCTCAGCATAAAAATAAAGCAAAAGGAATGAAAATATTAAGAGCAAGGCTTTATGAATTAGAAAGATCTCGAATTGATCAAGAAAGATCTAAAGATCGTAAAAGCAAAATAGGTACCGGAGATAGGTCAGAAAGAATTCGAACTTATAATTTTCCTCAAGGAAGAGTTACGGATCATAGAATAAATCTTACTCTTCATAAATTAGAGGAATTTTTAGAAGGTGAAGCATTTGATGAAATGATCGAGTCTTTAACATTGCAGGCTCAAGAAGAAAGTTTAAGCAGTCTTAATTAAATAAAAAATGAAATTACAAAAAGCTATTCATGATGCTTATCAAAATTTAAAAAGTAATAATATCAAATCTGCTTTACTAGATAGTGAGTTGTTGATGGCAAATGTATTAAATGAAACTAGAGAACATATTGTTCTAAATTTGAATAAAGATATTGCAAAAAAAGACTATGACAACTTTCAGAATATGGTTAACCAACGATCAGAAGGAAAACCCATTGCATATTTAATGAATAAAAAGTTTTTTTGGAAATATGAATTTTATGTAAATGAACATGTTTTAATTCCAAGACCAGATACTGAGCTTATTATTGAGCAAGTCTTAAAAATTTATAAAAATAAAAATAAAATTAACTTTCTTGATATAGGTTTTGGTTCAGGATGTATTTTATTATCAATCTTAAAAGAACGAAAAAATTTTAAGGGTACTGGGGTAGATATCAGCAATCATGCATTAAAAGTATGTAATACTAATGCTTTTAAACTAGGGGTCAAAAATAGAGTGAAGCTATATAATTCAGATATTGACAAATTTGTATTAGGCAAATATGATTTGATTATATCTAATCCTCCTTATATTAAAAATTTAGATTTAAAATATTTGGATAAAGACGTTATAAAGTTTGAGCCAAAGTTAGCTCTTGATGGTGGATTAGATGGAATATCAGAAATCAGAAAAGTAATTAAAAAATCATCTGAACTGATTAAATATGGTGGCAAATTAATTTTAGAAATTGCTTATAACCAAACGCGAGAGGTTAAAAAATTATTAAAAAAAAATGGCTTTTATACTAATTCGGTAGTCAAAGATCTTGCAAGGAATGACCGATGTATTATCAGCACTAAAATAGAAGAGTGAAACAATGGTAACATTTAGAAACAACAATAATAATAATAGAAGAAATAACTTTAGAAGAAATGATAGAAATTTTAAGTCCAATGGAGACAGACCAAAATATGGATCTAATTTTTCTAATAATGAAAATTTTCAAAGAAAAGTACCAGGAAGAAATAATCATAATGCGCCAAAACTTATTGAAAAATATGAAAACCTAGCAAGAGAAGCACTATCTAGTGGAGATAAAATTTTATCAGAAAACTATTTTCAACATGCCGATCATTTTACAAGGATATTAAATGAACAAGAGGCTTATAAAAAAGCAAGATATGCCTCAACAAATGAAATAAATAAAGAGCTACCTGAGGATAATGTAACTGAGGAAGAAGTGATAGTAGAAGAGTCCAAAAGCAAAGTTGTCAGTAAAAAAGAAGAGCCAGAAACAAAAGTAGCTGCAGCTAAATAACTAATTAATACCTAAAATTTTTTCAGACCTTAATACATCTAATTTTATTTTTTTTGTTTCAAATATTTTTCTCTCTTCTCCTTTAAGAATTTTACCAGATGGAAGTTTTAATGTTTGGGAATTTACTTTTTTGCCATTCACAACAACTTCATAATGCAAGTGAGGCCCAGTAGATTTTCCTGTTGAACCCACATATCCAATCGTTTGTCCTTGTGCAACTCTTACTCCTTTTTTAATTCCTTTAGCAAATTTTGACATATGCGCATAAATTGTTTCATAGGTTGAGTTGTGTCTTATAACAACACAGTTTCCTCCTCCACCACACCAACCTGCTTTTTTAATAGTTCCTGATCCAGAAGCCATTATAGGAGTTCCCATTGGTGCTGCAAAATCAGTACCTCTATGCATTTTGTTAAATCCATCAATTGGATGTTTCCTCATACCAAATGATGAGGATAGTCTTGCACCATTGATGGGAGTTTTCATTAAAGCTTTTTGAATACTTTTACCATTTTTATCGTAGTGACCAATACTGCCTTCTTGATCAAAATAATACAGTGAGTTATCCTCTCCGCTTAAAATCAAATTGGCAAATATTATATTGCCTGTTTCTATAGTTTTTCCATTTTCATCTACAAACACTTCATACATAATTTGAAAGCGATCTTTTTTTCTAATATCTCTTTGAAAATCAACTTGAAAACCATAAATTCTTGCAAGTTCTATAATTGTGTTTGCAGGTATTTTTTTATCAGTTGCAGCTTTATACAAGCTTTGCATTATGGTGTTTTCTTGATAAATAATTTTTT
>Ga0233451_10001124_pt1 | contig 26205 bp, 24 predicted proteins | sample 011ome_29_FD_183052 | JGI IMG/M metagenome (GOLD analysis project Ga0233451, IMG submission 183052) | Coastal salt marsh microbial communities from the Groves Creek Marsh, Skidaway Island, Georgia - 011504CT (spades assembly) | ecosystem: Environmental > Aquatic > Marine > Intertidal zone >... | reverse complement strand
GGGTCTCGGTGAGGCTGCCAATCTGGTTGACCTTGACCAGGAGCGCGTTGGCGGCGCCCTCGGCGATGCCGCGCGCGAGACGCTCGGGGTTGGTGACGAAGAGGTCGTCGCCGACGAGCTGCACGCGGTCGCCGATCGCATCGGTGCAGTGGATCCAGCCTGCCCAATCATCCTCGGCGAGCGGATCCTCGATGGAGACGAGCGGGAAGTCTGCGAGCAGTCCCTCGTAGTAGCCGGTCATCCATTCGCTCGAGCGCGCGGCACCCTCGAAGCGGTAGGACCCATCGGCGTAGAACTCCGTCGAGGCGACGTCGAGTGCGAGAGCGACATCCTTGCCGACGGTGAGGCCGGTGCGACCGATCGCCTCGACGATGAGCTCGAGTGCGGCGCGATTGCTCGCGAGGCTGGGCGCGAAGCCACCCTCGTCGCCGAGGCCGGTCGCGAGGCCGCGCTCGCGGAGCACCGACTTGAGTGCGTGATATGTCTCCGTGCCCCAGCGCAGCGCTTCGCCGAAGGTGGCGGCGCCGATGGGGGCGACCATGAACTCCTGGATGTCGACCTCGGTGTCGGCGTGTGCGCCGCCGTTGAGGATGTTCATCATCGGCACGGGCAGCACGTGCGCATTGGGTCCGCCGACGTAGCGGAAGAGCGGGAGCCCGGCGGATGCCGCGGCGGCCCGGGCGACGGCGAGCGAGACTCCGAGGATGGCGTTGGCCCCGAGGCGCGACTTGTTGGGGGTGCCGTCCAGATCGCCCATGACCTGGTCGATGAGCCGCTGCTCGGAGGCGTCGATGCCCAGGATCTCCGGGGCGATCTCGTCCTCGACCGCCGCGACGGCGGCGAGGACGCCCTTGCCGAGATAGCGCTCGGCATCGCCGTCACGTCGCTCGGCGGCCTCGAAGGCCCCCGTCGAGGCGCCGGAGGGGACGGCCGCGCGGGACATGGTGCCGTCGTCGAGGACGATCTCCACCTCGACCGTGGGATTGCCGCGTGAATCGAGGATCTCGCGGGCGATGACGTCGTCGATGCTGGCCATGCGAGGACCCTACCGACTGGGATACCCTCCCCCGGTCACAGCCCGAGCACGGCTCTGAGGTGACGCGGGCCGAGCGACCCGTGGTCGAGGACCAGGTCGTGGACCTGACGATCCGTCCAGTCCGGGTGGAGCACGCGCAGGTCGTCCACGAGCTCGCGGACACCCGACCAGCCCACGAAGTACGTCGGCAGCTGCGTCGCCGTGAGCAGCGCGCGCCGCCACTTGCCGGCGGCCTCGGCCTCCTCCTGGAATCCGCGTCGACGGAGCAACTCGACCGCGCCCACCTCATCGATATCGCCGCCGTGCACGCGCGCGTCGAGGATCGCGTTGAGCGTCGCACGCGCCTGCATCTTGAGCTGCGCGAGACGCATACGCAGGTGAGCCCGAGGATCGTCGTCCGGGGTGTAGCCGCGCTCGACGAGCAGCTCCTCGGCGTACACCGCCCACCCTTCGATGAAGACACCCGAGGGTGCGAGGCGTCGGATGAGCGACGTGTCTGCCGCGCGCGCCCGCGCCAACTGCACCACGTGGCCGGGCATCGCCTCGTGGATCGCGAGGTCGTGGAGCAGGTCGCCGTAGTACTCGCGCAGGAAGGACTCCACGCGCTCGGGGGCCCAGTCGTCGGGAGGCGGTGCGACGGCGACCAGCGTGCGCAGGTCCGCGCTTTCCAAGGGCCCGGGAGCATCGCAGTAGGCCACGGCGACACCGCGGTGGATGCGGGGCATGTCGCCGACATCCACCGGCTGATCGGGGAGCGTGAGCAGGTCGTGCTCGCGCACGAAGCACGTCGCCCGCTCGAGTGCTTCGCGGATCGCGGGCACGAGCGTGTCCCGATCAATGCGCGCGCGCTGCTGCGCATCGGCGAGCGCGCGACGCACGATGTCGGAGGAGTGCACCGACTCATCGAGATACTCCGCCGCGACCTCGCGCATGCGCGCCGTGACCTCATCGAGGTGCGCCTCGGCTCGCTCGAGGACCTGCACGGGAGCGAGTTCCTCGTCGAGGCGGTGCCACAGCGCCGCACTGTAAAGACGTACGCCGAGCCGGGGATCCCGACGCGAGCGCGGCAGTGCGTCAGCGAGCCACGCGCGGTGGTCGTCGACGGCCTGGCGCGCGCCTTCGACGGCGGCCGAGTCGAGGGGCCCCAACGCCGCGAGTTCGTCGAGGACCGCATCGAATCCCGCGAGCCGCAGGAGTGCGGTCTCCACGTGGATCCCCGACATCTCCTGGAGAGTCGCACGCGCCTCGGCGAGAAAGGACGGCACGGCACGCAGCCGCGCGTGGGCGCTCTCGAGGCGCTCCTCGGGTGGCGCAAACGCCCGGACGGCTAGGGCGTGCAGTCCGCTCGCGGGATCCCACACCAGCGGGTCCCACGTGTGGCGGGCGATCTCGGCGAGGTCGAACGCGTCAGCGGTGAGGCTCGCGCGCAGGACCTCGAGATCCACCTGCCCATCGACGGGCAGCGCGAGATCGTCCACGCCGTCGATCCGCTCGATGAGATCGTCGATCCGGCGCAGGTGCGCGTCGACCCCGGGTGTCGTGAGATCCGGCAGCCGGTCATCGTGATCGTGGAATCCCGCCTGCGTCGCCCGCACCGGATCGAAGCCGAGCACGGTGTCGCGAGCCTCGAGGGCCAGCGCGGCGAGATCCCGGCTCACGAGCCCTCCGCCGCCCGGATGCGCGCGACCTGCCGTCGGACGGCCTCGCGCAGGGCGGCCTCGGCATCCCACCCGCGCTCACGACCCTGAGCCACGAGAAGCAGCAGCAGATCGCCGTACGCATCCTCACTCGGGATATCCCCGGAGTCGAGGGACAGGTCGGCTTCCGGGAGGGAGACGTCGAGGTGCCCGCTCCGGGCGAGGATCTTGCTCGCGCGCAGCAGCGCGGGAAGCGCCTCGGGGATGCCCTCCGTGACCGAGTCGCGCCCCTTCTCCTGCGCCTTGAGCACATGCCATTGAGATTGCACGTCGTCCGCGGTGGTCACCGTGTCCGCGCCTTCGACGAAGACGTGGGGGTGGCGGCGTACGAGCTTGGCGACGATCCCGCGCGCGACGTCGTCGATATCCCATGGATCGTCGGGATCCTCCTGCGCAATGCGCGCATGGAAGACGACCTGGAGGAGCAGGTCGCCCAGCTCCTCGCGCAGGTCGTCGCGATCGCCGGACTCGATGGCCTCGACGGTCTCGTACGCCTCTTCGAGGAGATACTCCGCGAGGCTGCGATGCGTCTGCCGGGCATCCCACGGGCAGCCGCCCGGGGAGCGCAGGCGATCCATCACGGTCACGAGTTCGTCGAGACCGTCACCCGACTCCGGCATGGCGCGAGCCTAGGGAGCCGGGAGGATCCCTGCGAGCGGATCCTCCACCGTGACGGTGGTCGACAGGTCGCTCGGCAGCGGACCCACGGTGAGCGTGCCGGCGTCCCAGGTGCCGAACCTCGGGCTCACGGTGACGCCCTCCTGGATGCCGAAGCCGGTGACGTACTGCACGACCGCCTGCTGCTGGCTGTTGGGATCGGCATCCGGCGCGAGCGCGGCGCCGAGCCTTTGCACCTGGAGGGAGAGCTCGACCTGGCCTTCGATGGCAGACGCGGGCACGTTGCTGTCGAGGTACGCCGCGCGCAGGGCTTCGACGCCTCCCAGCTGCGCCTCGAACTCCGCGGTGGCCGCGTCGATCTCGCCCTGCGTGACGGTGACGCCCTGTGCGGTCGCCGCCTGGCCGACCAACTCCGTGATGATGAGGCGCTGCAGCACGCCGAGAGTCAGGGCGGAGTCCGCCGAGCCGGCGGGGACGCCGCGCTGCTCCTGGATCTCCTCGGTCTGGGATGCCAGTGCATCGGTCGAGATCTGCACATCGCCCACGGTCGCTGCAGACCCGGCCTCGCCCAGTCCCGCGCATCCCGCCAGGGACAGGCTGGCCGCCAGCGCCAGGCTGGCCGTCAGCGCCACGATCCCTCGTCGCCTCATCGTGGTCACGATGCTCCCGCTCCCTCGCTCCAGTGCCGGCCGACGTGTCACGCCGCACCCTCCGGCGGATCGAGGATGTCGAGCACTCCTCGCACCCACTCCACCATCTCGGTGTCGCTGGTCGACCCAGCGGGAGGCCGTGGCACCAGGATCGTACGGACCGCGGCCTTGACCAGCGTGCCCGGGTGCAGCCGCGTGAGGCGCAGTTGCCGGGATTCGGGCAGCTCCACGGGGTGGAAGCGCACGCGCGGACCGGCGAGCACGATCTCCCCCACTCCGGCGGCTCGCGCGCGGACACGCAGTCGCGCGACGGCGAGCAGCATCTCGACGGGGGGCGGCGGGGAGCCGTAGCGGTCGGCGAGCTCCTCCGCTACGGCATCCACATCGGCGTCGCTCACGGCGGCCGCCATCCCGCGGTAGGCCTCCAGGCGCAGTCGCTCCTCGGGGACGTAGTCGTGCGGGATGTGCGCATCGAAGGGGAGTTCGATCTTGACCTCGAGCGGGGCGGCATCGACATCGCCGCGCGCCTCGGCGAGCGCCTCGCCGACGAGCCGGACGTAGAGGTCGAAGCCCACCTCGGCGATGTGACCGCTCTGCTCACCGCCGAGCAAGTTGCCCGAGCCGCGGATCTCCAGGTCCTTGAGCGCGATCTGCATGCCGGATCCGAGGTCGGAGTGCTGCGCGATGGTGGACAGGCGCTCATGCGCCGTCTCAGTGAGCGGGCGCTCCGGCGGGTAGAGGAGGTAGGCGTAGCCACGCTCACGGCCACGGCCCACGCGGCCGCGCAGCTGGTGGAGCTGCGCGAGGCCGAGGGTGTCGGCCCGATCGATGATGAGGGTGTTGGCATTCGGGATGTCGATGCCGTTCTCCACGATCGTCGTGGCCACGAGGACATCGATGCGGCGTTCCCAGAAGTCGAGGACGATGCGCTCGAGCTCATGCTCGTTCATCTGCCCGTGGGCGACGGCCACACGGGCCTCGGGCACGAGGTCGCGCACGCGTGCGGCCACGCGATCGATGGACTCCACGCGATTGTGGATGAAGAAGATCTGGCCGTCGCGGATGAGTTCGCGGTGGATGGCGGCCGCGATCTGCCGGTCGTCGAAGGGTCCGACGTAGGTGAGCACGGGGTGCCGCTCCTCGGGAGGAGTCTGGATCGTCGACATCTCCCGGATGCCGGTGAGCGACATCTCGAGCGTGCGCGGGATGGGCGTCGCCGACATCGTGAGCACGTCGACCGACGTGCGCAGCGCCTTGATGTGCTCCTTATGCTCCACGCCGAAGCGCTGCTCCTCGTCGACGATGAGCAGGCCGAGGTCCTTGAAGCGCACCTGCGCGGTGAGCATGCGATGCGTCCCGATGACGACGTCGACCGTGCCGTCGGCGAGTCCCTCCAGCGTGCGCTTGGCCTCGGCGTCCGTCTGGAAGCGCGAGAGCGCGGCCACCTTGACGGGGAACGGCGCGTAGCGCTCCGAGAAGGTCCGGAAGTGCTGCTGCACGAGCAGGGTCGTCGGCACGAGGACGGCCACCTGCTTGCCGTCCTGCACGGCCTTGAACGCCGCACGCACGGCGATCTCGGTCTTGCCGTAGCCGACGTCACCGCAGATCACGCGGTCCATCGGAGTCGCCCGCTCCATGTCGGCCTTGACCTCGTCGATGCTCTCGAGCTGGTCGGGTGTCTCCACGAACGGGAAGGCATCCTCGAGTTCGCGCTGCCATGCGGTGTCCGGTCCGAACGCATGCCCCGATGTCGCCTGCCGCTTGGCGTAGAGCCGCACCAACTCGTCGGCGATCTCGCGCACGGCACGGCGTGCCCGCGCCTTTGTGCGCTGCCAGTCCGAGCCCCCGAGCTTGCTCAGGGTGGGCGACTCCCCGCCCACGTAGCGCGTCACCTGGTCGAGCTGGTCCGTGGGGACGTAGAGGCGATCCGGGGGCTGCCCGCGCTTGGATGCGGCGTACTCGATGACGACGTACTCGCGCGTGGCATCGGCGACGGTGCGCTGCACCATCTCGACGTAGCGGCCGACGCCGTGCTGCTCGTGCACGACGAGGTCGCCGGCCGCGAGCTGGAGCGGGTCGATCGTCCGGCGTCGACGCGAGGGCATGCGGGCGGCATCGCGCACCGGTGAGCGCTGACCGAAGAGGTCGGCCTCCGTCACCAGGCAAACGCGGCCGCCGGGAGAGGAGAAGCCCCCCTGCCATCGCGCCGCGGCAACGATGACGCCCTCGTCGGAGCCGGGCTCAGGCACGTCCTCGCGCCAGGAGGCCGGGATCCCCTCGTCGCGCAGCGACGTCGCGATCCGCTCGGCGGATCCGGGCCCTTCGGCCAGCAGGATGACCCGATCCCCCGCTTCGCGCCACGCACGGATGTCGTCGAGCACCTCGGGCAGGTTGCCGCGCCGATCCGGCAGCGGACGGGCATCGATGGCGAGGTCGTCGCTCTCCTGCGCGAATGAGTCGGTGGTCCACACGGGTCCGCGGGCACGCGCGGCCGACTCCACCTCGACGACGGAGCGGTAGGCCGCCGCCGACAGGTCCAGTCCCTCGACATCGAGCGGCGTCGCCGCGCCCGCAGCAGCACTGTGCCACGACGCTTCGAGGAACTCCTGCGACGTACGCACGAGATCCTCCGCGCGTGCGCGGATGCGCTCGGGGTCGCACAGGAGCATGAGCGATCCCGCGGGCAGCAGGTCGACGAGAAGCTCCATGCGATCCACGAGGACGGGCGCGAAGGCCTCCATCCCGTCGACGACGAGGCCCTCCGCGACGCGGTCAAGGACCTCCGCCGCCTGGGGGTGGGCCGTAGCGAGGGCACGCGCGCGTGCCCGCACATCGTCGGTGAGCAGCAGCTCACGGGCCGGATGCAGCTCGACGCGTCCGACGTGATGACGCGACCTTTGATCGGCGACCGAGAAGTCGCGGATCTCCTCGACCGTGTCACCCCATAGCTCGATGCGCACCGGGTGTTCGGCGGTGGTGGGGAAGATGTCGATGATCCCGCCGCGCACGGCGAACTGACCGCGCCGCTCCACGAGGTCGACGCGCGAGTAGCCGCGCAGGACGAGATCCGCGACGACGGCGTCGACGTCGACATCCGCTCCCTCGTCCAGCGTGAGCGGCTCGAGGTCGGCGAGTCCGGCGACCAGAGGCTGCAGCACGGACCGGACGGGTGCGCACACCACGCGGAGCGCGTCGTCGGGCTGCGGATGCACGATCCTGCGCAGCGTGGCCACACGCCCGCCCGCGGTGTCGGCTGCCGGACTCAGGCGCTCGTGCGGGAGCGTCTCCCAGGAGGGGAAGACCGCGGCGCTGCCTGGACCGAGCTGGTCCTCGACGGCATCGGCGACATCCTCCGCCTCGCGCGCCGTCGCGGTGACGACGAGGATGCGGCGGTCCCCGGGGAGCTCGGCCGCCAGGGCACCCACCAGCGCTGGACGCGCCTCCGGGATAGCCGTGACGTGGATGCCGTCCACGCCGAGCACGGCCTGCCCGGCGGCCTCGGCGATGCCGGGGATGTCGCCGAGCGCGCGCCTCAGGCCCGGGAGCGTCACGCCCCGGACGCGCGCAGCATGCCCGCGCGCAGTTGCTCAGCGAAGTCCGGCAGGCCCACGAGGAGATCCGTGACGTAGGGCCGCTCGCGGTTGAAGCTCACCGGACGTCCGTCGACATGCGACGCGGTGAGGCCGTGGGCGTGGGCGACGGACAGGGGTGCGGCAACATCCCACTCGTAGAAGCCCGTGTCGTGCACATAAGCCTCGGCCCGGCCGGAGAGGATCTCGTTGACCTTCGCGCCGACGGAGCCGACGTCGATGACCTCGACGCCGTAGGGGTGGCCCTGTGCACGCAGGCTCTCATCGAGAGCGGCCACGACGTCCGCAAGGACCGCGGGCGGACGCGTGCGCGACGCCACGATGCGCACGGGTCGATCCTCGGGGAGGCCGCGCATCGGCACCGGTGTGTCATCGGAGCGTCGGGCGAGTCCCTGCGCCGGGAGGTCGACGGTGCTCGCACTCAGGCGTCCGCCGCCCGGAGCATCGGGGTCGGCGGTCCACAGGACGATATGGACCGCGAAGTCGACACGGCCCTGGCCGTACTCCCAGGTGCCATCCAGGGGATCGACGATCCACACGCGCTCGGCATCGAGTCGCGCGAGGTCGTCCGCACCCTCCTCACTCAGGACGCTGTCGTGGGGGCGCGCCTCCGCTAGGCGCGCGGCGATGAGCTCGTGCGAGGTCGCATCGGCCTGCTTGCGCAGCGCGTCGGCGGTCTCGCGATCCTCCACGGGGCCGAAGTTCGAGCGCAGGTCCAGGAGAAGCTGTCCAGCCTCGGCGGCGACGGTCGCGGATACCTCCATGTCGGTCGCATCGGTGAGCGGTGTCGGGGTCATGGCGTGCCCTCCGGTCGGGACGGGGATCGGGACGGTGCGTGCGGGATGTGCGGGTCGGCTAGTCGGAGTTGTACCTATTCTGGGCCACGGCGACTCCCTGCTCGATGACGCATTCGATCGCGTCATCCGCGCGCTCGATGAGCAGGGCCAGGTCATCGCGCTGAGCCGCGGCGAAGGCCTTGAGGACATAGTCCGCGGGGTCCTGGCGCCCGGGCGGGCGGCCGATGCCCATGCGGATGCGGATGGTCTCCCCTGTCCCCAGCACCTTGCGGATACTGCGCAATCCGTTGTGACCCCCGTCCCCACCGCCCTGCTTGACGCGCAGGGCGCCGAAGGGGATGTCGAGCTCGTCGTGGACGACGATCGTGCGCTCCACCGGCACATGGAAGTGATCGGCCAGCGCCTTGACGGGGCCGCCGGACTCATTCATGTAGGACCGGCCGCGCGCCAGGACGACACGGTGGCCCTGCCATCGCGAGTCGTAGACATCGCACCGGGTGTAGCGATCCGACTTCAGCCGTCCACCCCAGCGCTCGGCGAGGGCCTCCACAGCCATGGCTCCAACGTTGTGGCGCGTGACGGCGTACTCCGGTCCGGGGTTGCCCAGTCCTACGACGAGCCAGGCGGGCATCGCTTCGCCTCCGTCATCCGCGCGCGTGCGACGGAAGATCCTCAGGAGTCGTCGCCGGCGGACTCGGGAGCGCTGCTCGCCGCGTCGGCGGCAGGCTCCTCAGCCGGACCCTTGGGCCCGGGAGCGGACGCGGCAGCCTCAGCGGCGGCCTCCGCCTCAGCCACGAGCACCTTGGCCTCGGCCGCGCGGTCGCGCGCCTCCGAAGCACTCACGATGATGAGGTCGACGTGCTCGATGGTGCGGCGGACCGGGTCACGCTGGATGTCGCGGGGCTTGGTGAGCGTCGTCGCCGACCCCTGCACGATCTCGAGGGTCACCTTGGGCTTGCGCAGGGCCTGCTCGAGCTCATGACCGGGGAGGGAGAGGTGCACCAACTCGGTGCCGCTGCCGTAGACGACGACGGGGATGCGACCGGAACGGCGCAGGCGACGCGCGGCACCCTTGCCGAAGTCCGAGCGGGGCTCTGCTTCCAGGCGGATGTTCACGATGCGACCTCCTCGTCGACCGTCGGAGACGACCTCCGAGCGGAGCGGCCACGGCGCGGTGCGGCCAGTGGCCACGTCGATCACGGTGCTGGAGCACCCTCGCCGAGGAACGCCCAGACTCTAGCCCAGACCTCGTCCGACCCCGGAGCGGGGTGGCCGGTCAGGGCGAGACCGAGATGCGCTCCGGCGTCTCGAACATCCGCGTCACGGAGCCATCGGTGAAGACCTCGTAGATCGCCTGGGCGAGGAGCGGGGCGATGGAGAGGATCGTGAGCTTCTCGAACTGGCGGTCCTCGGGGATCGGCAGCGTGTTGGTCACCACGACCTCGCTGATGCGCGAGTCCTGGAGACGCTGCGCGGCGGGCTCGCTCAGGATGCCGTGCGTCGCCGCCACGATGACCTCCGCGGCGCCGTTCTCGAAGAGCGTGTCCGCTGCCTTCACGATCGTGCCGCCGGTGTCGATCATGTCGTCGACGACGACGCAGATGCGGTCGCGCACATCGCCGACCACCTCGAAGACGCGCACCTCATTGGGGGTGTCGGGGTCGCGACGCTTGTGGATGATCGCGAGCGGTGCCCCGAGGATGTCGGTCCACTTCTCGGCGACCCGCACGCGGCCGGCGTCCGGCGAGACGACGGTAATGCGATCGAGATCGACCCGGGCAGCGATGTGCTCCGCGAGAAGCGGCAGCGCGAAGAGGTGGTCGACGGGCCCATCGAAGAAGCCCTGGATCTGCGATGTGTGCAGGTCAACGGTGATGAGGCGATCGGCGCCCGCCGCCTTGAAGAGATCGGCCATCAGGCGGGCGGAGATCGGCTCGCGACCCCGGTGCTTCTTGTCCTGGCGGGCGTAGCCGTAGAAGGGCGCGATCACGGTGATGCGCTTCGCCGACGCACGCTTGAGCGCGTCGACCATGATGAGCTGCTCCATGATCCAGGTGTTGATCGGCGAGGTGTGGCTCTGCATCACGAAGGCATCGCAGCCGCGGACCGACTCCTTGAAGCGCACGAAGATCTCGCCGTTGGCGAACTCGTAGGCATCGACCGGGCACAGATCGGTGCCCAGGTGCGAGGCGACTTCATGCCCGAGGTCAGGATGCGCACGCCCGGTGAGGAGCACGAGTCGCTTGCTGGGGGGGACGGTCAACTCGCTCACGATGACTCCTCGCTTGTCGGGGGCTGATCGCGGTCTTGGTCGGCGGCGCGCGCCGAGTCACTGTCCGGGCGCTTGCGCTGCACCCATCCCGGGATGGTGCGCTGCCGGGCGCGCCCGACCGCCATGGCTCCCGCCGGCACGTCCTCGGTGATGACCGACCCGGCTGCCGTGTAGGCGCCGTCGCCCACGGTCACGGGGGCGACGAGCATCGTGTCGCTGCCGATCCGCGCATGCCGCCCGATGACGGTGCGGTGCTTGGACTGGCCGTCGTAGTTGACGAAGATCGTGGCGGCGCCGACGTTGGTGCCCTCTCCGACCTCGGCATCGCCGACATAGGACAGGTGGGGCACCTTGGCCCCCGACCCGATGGTCGCGTTCTTCATCTCGACGAAGGCACCCGCTCGCGCCGCGGAACCCAGCTGAGCTCCGGGACGCAGGTACGTGAACGGACCCACGCTCGCGCCGGCCCCGATCACCGCGAGCTCCGCCCAGGTGTGGATCACCGCGGCACCCTCCCCCACCTCGCACGAGGTGAGCGTCGTCCCGGGACCGATGCGTGCACCCGAGGAGACGGACGTCGGACCCAGGAGGGATGTCTGCGGCAGGAGGGTGACGTCGCGAGCGAGGTCGACATCGACATCAATCCACGTCGTCTGAGGGTCGAGCATGGACACGCCCTCGCGCATCCAGCGATCGTTGATGCGGTCCCGCATCAACGCGGCAGCCTCCGCCAGCTGGACCCGATCATTGACCCCGAGGATCTCGTGGGGATCCTCGACGACCAGGCCGGAGACGGCATGTCCGTCCGTGCGCAGCAGCCCGACGGCGTCGGTGAGGTACTCCTCGCCCTGGTCGTTGGCCGTGGTCAGCCGATCCAGTGCCGGGGCCAGGCGCAGGGGATCGAAGGCGTACATGCCCGCATTGATCTCGCTGACGGCCAACTCCTCGTCGGACGCATCGCGATGCTCGACGATCGCCTCGACGGATCCGTCGGCCCCGCGGATAACGCGGCCGTAGCCCGAGGGGTCGTCCAGCACCGCGGTGAGAAGCGTGGCGGCGGCGCCCGTGCGGGTCTGCGCCTCGACGAGCGCGCTCACGGTCGCCCCGGTGAGGAGAGGGGTGTCACCGCTGAGAACGACGATGGGTGCGTCGGTCATCTCGCGCGTCGCCGCCAGCGCGGTGAGCGCGATGCGCACGGCATGCCCCGTCCCGTGCTGTTCTTCCTGTACGACGGTGTCGACCCAGGGGGCCACTTCCTCGAGGTGGGCCAGCACCTGGTCGCGGCCGTGGCCGATGACGACGACAACGTGCGAAGGATCGACAGCGGAGGCAGCCTCGAGCACGTGGCCGATGAGCGACCGGCCCGCGATGGCATGGAGGACCTTGGGTGTCGCTGAGCGCATGCGGGTGCCCTCACCCGCAGCGAGGACGATGACGACCGGTCCTTGCGACGTCACCGCTCACGGACCTCCACGAGAAGGGTCGCCCCGAGGGGGCAGCCGACGTCGGCACCCTACCCCGTGCAGCAGCTGCTCCCGGCGAGGGAGTCGAACCCCCATTCAGAGATCCAAAGTCTCTTGTCCTGCCATTGGACGAGCCGGGACCAGGACCCTCGCGGGTCCGGCGAGCAGTCTCCCAGGCTCCCTCTCCGTCGAAATCCCTGGACAGGTTACGACACCGTAGGTTACGGTTGCGTAGGTTGACCTGGGGAGGTCCCGGGCTCCGCGGAATCACGAGGTGGATATGACCGCGATCATCGGCGAGCAGCTCACGACCCCGCAGCGCGCGGTGACCGAGCCGATGGCCCGCGGCATGCGCACCGCCATCGGCCTCTTCGTCGCCATCCCCCTGCTCGCCGTGGTCTTGGCCATCCCCGTGGCCTGGGGCGGCTGGCTCGGCTGGACCGACGTCATCCTCGCCGCGGTGTTCTACGTGATCGCTGCCGCCGGGATCACCGTGGGCTTCCATCGCCACTTCACGCACGGCTCCTTCAAGGCGCCGACCTGGGTGTCCGTCGCCCTGGCGGTCGCGGGCTCCACCGCGGTGGAGGGCTCACTGGATCAGTGGGTCGCCGATCATCGTCGCCACCACGCGCGCAGCGATGAGGAGGGCGACCCGCACAGCCCCTGGCGCTATGGCACGTCGCACAAGGCGGTAGCCAAGGGGCTCGTGTTCGCCCATGTTGGCTGGCTCTTCGACGGTCAGCAGACTTCGATCGAGCGCTACGCGCCCGACATCCGCGCCAACGCGGCCCTGCAGCGCGTGTCCCGCTACTTCCCATGGATCGTTGTCTCGACCATCCTGCTCCCCGCGATCCTCGGTGGCCTCATCACCTGGTCATGGCAGGGTGCGCTCACCGCGCTCTTCTGGGCCGGCTTCGTGCGCATCGCCCTCGTCCACCACGTGACCTGGTCGATCAACTCCATCTGCCATGTCTTCGGTCAGCGCCCCTTCCGCACGCGCGACAACTCCACCAACAACCGCTGGCTTGCGCTGCCCTCGCTCGGCGAGTCGTGGCACAACCTCCACCATGCAGAGCCCACGGCAGCGCGCCACGGCGTCCTGCGCGGCCAGGTCGACATCAGCGCCGGCATCATCCGCACGATGGAGCGACTGCACCTGGCACGCGATGTCCGCTGGCCCCAACCGGCACGACTCGCCGCCAAGCTCCAGGACCCGGCGCTGCGACGTCGTATCCGCGGCTGGACTCCCGCCGACGAGACCGCCGCGTCGGCCGCGTCCTAATCGACATCACCGAGCCAGGATCGAAGTCCCCTATGCGCATGTCGGGCCGTGAGCGGCGCGAGCAGCTCATCGCCGTGGGACGCACCCTCTTCTCCGAAAAGGGCTTCGACGCGGTCAGCGTGGAGGAGATCGCCGCGACGGCCGGCGTCTCCAAGCCGGTCGTCTACGAGCACTTCGGGGGCAAGGAAGGGCTCTACGCCGTGGTCGTCGACCGCGAGATGAACCATCTCCTCTCGATGATCAGCGGCGCCCTTCAGGGCAGCGATCCGCGGCAGCTCCTCGAGCAGGCGGGGATGGCCCTCTTCGACTACATCGATGCGCAGCCGGACGGCTTCCGCATCCTCGTCCGCGACTCGCCCGTCTCCCAGCAGACCGGCTCCTTCGCGAGCCTCATCGTCGACGTCGCGGGCCAGGTCGAGCACCTCCTTGCCGATCAGTTCAAGGCCCACGGCTATCCGACACGCCTCGCACCGATGTACTCCCAGATGCTCGTGGGCATGACGGCACTGACCGGACAGTGGTGGCTCGACGTGCGCAAGCCCCGCAAGGACGAGGTCGTCGCGCACGTGGTCAATCTCGCGTGGAACGGCCTGGCGCACCTCGAGGCGAAGCCGCGCGCTGCGCGGCACTGACCTCACGTCACGACGCGCGCACCCGGCACGGGTCCCACGGCGTGCCGTACGCCGCGGACCAGACCGCTCCCCGCCATCTCCGCCACCAGCGCGATCGCCGCATCCCGGCCCTGCGCGAGGAAGACGCATGTGGGCCCGCTCCCGGACACCATGCCCGCGAGCGCACCCAACTCCGCACCCGCGTCGAGCACCGACCGCAGGGACGGCCGCAGCGCGAGGGCCGCAGGCTGCAGGTCGTTGACCAGGTGCTCCGCAACACCGCGGGGGTCGCCCTGACGCAGGGCGCTGAGGAGTGGCGCGTCGAGGTCCGGGGCATCCCCCGCCGCGACGACACGTCCCTCGGCGAGGAGCCGATCCCACTCGGCGTACACGTGCGGCGTCGACAGCTCGGACTCGCTCAGGGCCACCACCCAGTGCAGCTCGCCCTGCGTGAGCACCGGGGTGAGGAGCTCACCGCGCCCGGTGCCGCGCGCGGTGCCTCCCTGGAGGGAGAAGGGAACGTCGGAACCCAGGTCGGCGGCGATCTCGTCCAGCATCGCGTCGGGGAGGTCGAGCGCCCAGAGCCGGCGGAGCGCCACGAGTGTCGCTGCTGCATCGGCGCTGCCCCCTGCCATGCCGGCGGCCACCGGGATGGACTTGGCGATGGTGATGGACACATCGGGCTCAGGCAGTCCGGCATGACGCGCGAGGAGGACAGCGGCCCGCCCCGCGATGTTGTCGTCTCCCCCCGGCACCGATGTCGCGCGCTCGCCCATCGTCGTCACGACGCGACCGGTGCCAGGGTGGCCCGCGCTCACCGAGATCTCGTCGACGAGCGACACGGCGTGGAAGACCGTCGTGATCTCGTGATAGCCGTCGGGCCGCAGCGCACGCACGCGGAGACTCAGATTGATCTTGGCGGGCGCGACCGCGCGGACGGTGACCACGTCCCGACAGTAGTCGGTGCGTGCGAGGACTAGATGAGGGCGCGCGCACTCGCAATGCGCGCGAAGGCTGCGATGTCGAGGCTCTCCCCGCGCGCGCCGGGATCGACCCCCGCCGCCACGAGGATGCTCTCGGCCGCGGCGGCCGATCCGGCCCAGCCGGCAAGTGCGGCGCGCAGTGTCTTGCGGCGCTGCGCGAATGCCGCGTCGATCACGGCGAAGACATCCTTGCGCGATGCCGTCGAAGCGGGCGGGTCGTGGCGCGTGAAGGCAACCAGTCCGGACTCCACCCGGGGCACGGGCCAGAAGACGCTCGCGGGCACCGCGCCTGCGCGTTCGGCGTGGGCGAACCACGCGAGCTTCACCGAGGGGACGCCATAGGTCCGGCTGCCCGGCGGAGCCACCAGACGGTCAGCCACCTCGGACTGCACCATAACGAGCCCGCGCTCGAGCGACGGGCAGATCTCGAGCAGGTGCAGGACGACGGGCACGGCGACGTTGTAGGGGAGGTTGGCCACCAGGGCGTCCGGCGGAGTCGAGAGATCGGAGATGCGCAGCGCATCCGCCGCGAGGACCTCGAGCCGCCCGGCATCGTCCGGGCGCAGTCGCGCGACGGTGTCCGGCAGCGCCTCCGCCAGCACGGGATCGATCTCCACCGCGATGACGCTCGCGCCCGCGGCAAGCAGGCCGAGGGTGAGGCTCCCCAGCCCCGGACCGACCTCGAGGACCGTGTCGCCCTCGCGCACTCCGGCAAGCCGCACGATGCGACGCACCGTATTGGCGTCGACGACGAAGTTCTGGCCCCACTGCTTCGTCGGGCGGATCCCCCAGCGCTCCGCGAGGGCGCGCACGTCGCCCGCTCCCAGGAGGCCGTCCCCCCCAGGCGCACCCGATTCCCGCACGCCTACCACTCGCCGAAGGCGCGCATGGCGTTGTCCCACAGGTCGGAGCACACCTGGTCGAGCGGCTCCCCGCGGGCCTCGGCCATGGCGCGGACGGTCAGTGGCACGAGATACGAGGCGTTCACGGCTCCGCGATGGGGCACGGGGGTGAGATACGGCGCATCGGTCTCGACAAGCATCTGCTCGCGCGGCAGCACGCGCAGTGCGTCGCGCAGCCCCTCGGCATTCTTGTAGGTGACGACCCCCGCAAAGGAGGCGTACCAGCCACGCTCGGCGCAGTACCGCGCCATCGCGGCATCGCCGGAGAAGCAGTGGAAGACGACGCGCTCCGGTGCGCCCTCCTCGTCGAGGATGCGCAGGATGTCGTCGTGCGCCTCGCGATCGTGGATGACCAGTGTGCGGTCGAGACGCTTCGCGATGTCGATGTGCCGGCGGAAGGACTCATGCTGCAAGGACTGCTCCGCGCTCTCGCGCGTGCGGTAGTAGTCGAGCCCCGTCTCCCCCACGGCACGCACGGCGTTGTCGGCGGCAAGCTCTTCGATGCGGGCCCAGGCACGATCGAGTCCGTCGCGACCCTCGCGCGCCACGATCCGCGGCACGTCATTGGGATGCAGGGCCACCGCGGCGACGACCTCCGGGGTCGCGGTGGCCGTGGCCACCGCCCACTCGGAGGACGCAACATCGCATCCCACCTGCACGATGCGGGTGATGCCCGCCTCGCGTGCCAGGGCCAGGGCCGCCTCGGGGGCGGGTGACTCGCCGAGCTCGCGGTCGACGACATCGAGGTGGCAATGGGTATCGACGACGGGCCGCGGGAGGGGCTCGGTGGGTGCCGGGCGCTCCCTCACGCCGGCTCCTCCTCCAGCCGGGGGAAGAGCACCGCGCCCTTGGACACGCTGGCACCGGCGGGGAGCTGGCCCCACTCGGCCACACGGGCGATGCGCTGCTCGCCGAGCGGCCCGAGGGTCGCCGCCGCACCGATCTGCTCCCACATGAGGCTCATGGCCTTGGGCATCACGGGGTTGTAGAGCGTCGCGATCGCCCGCAGTGACTCGCAGACTGTGTAGAGGATGGTGTCGAGGCGCGCGGCGCGGGCCTCGTCCTTGGCGACGACCCAGGGCTCCTGCTCCGTGACGTAGAGGTTGACCGCGTCGATGAAGCGGCGCACGCTCGCGATGCCCGCCGCGAAGTCGAGCGCGCACATGGCGGCGTCCGCCTCCGCGGCCACCTGCTCGAGCAGGGAGTGCAGGTGCTGCTCGGGGGCGGTGACCTCGCCGGATGCCGGGAGGGTGCCTCCGCGGTAGCGCTGGACCATGGCCGTGGCGCGCGATGCGAGGTTGCCCAGGCCGTTGGCGAGCTCGGCGGTGTAGCGCGCCGACATGTCCTCCCAGGAGAAGGACCCGTCCTGGCCGAACTGGATGGCGCGCATGAAGTAGTAGCGGAAGGCATCGGAGCCGAAGTGGTCGACGATCTGCTCGGGCGCGATGCCCGTGAGGCGCGTCTTGCTCATCTTCTCGCCGCCGACCAGGAGCCAGCCGTGGGCGAAGACCTTGCGCGGCAGCGGCAGACCCGCGGCCATGAGCATGGCGGGCCAGTAGACCGCGTGGAAGCGCAGGATGTCCTTGCCGACCAGGTGCACGTCAGCGGGCCACGTGCGCGCGAAGAGCTCCGCCTCGGCGGTGCCCTCCGGAGCGCCGTAGCCGACCGCCGTCGCGTAGTTGAGCAGCGCGTCGAACCAGACGTAGACGACCTGCCGCTCGTCCCAGGGCAGGCCAATGCCCCAGGACACGCTGCTGCGGGACATCGAGATGTCGACGAGTCCCTGGCGGAGGAAGGACATGACCTCGTTGTAGGCGCTCTGCGGCTCCACTGCGGAGGGGTCCGCCTCGTAGTGCGCGATGAGGGCATCGGTGAACGCCGAGAGTCGGAAGAACCAGTTGGTCTCCTTGAGCATCTCGACAGGCCGCTGGTGGACCGGGCACAGCTCATCGCCCTCGGGACCGGAGACGAGATCGCCGGGAAGCTTGAACTCCTCGCATCCCACGCAGTACGGGCCCTCGTAGTCGGCCTCGTAGACGTAGCCGTTGTCGCGCACCGTCTCCCAGAAGCGCTGCACGCGATCCTTGTGACGTGGCTCCGTCGTGCGGATGAAGTCGTCGTTCGCCGCATCGATCGTGGAGAGCACCGGACGCCAGGATTCCTCGACGAGCCGGTCGACCCACTGCTGCGGGCTCACCCCGCCGGACTCCGCGGCACGCTGCACCTTGGTGCCGTGCTCGTCAACACCGGTGAGATACCAGACCTCATCCCCGCGCTGGCGGCGCCAGCGCGTGAGCACGTCGCCCGCGGTCGTCGTGTAGGCATGGCCGATATGGGGGGCGTCATTGACGTAATAGATCGGCGTCGTGACGTAATAGGCGGCCATGGTGCGCGATCCTACTTTCCGGACGAGAGCTCGCCGCCCTTGGCACGGACGACCGCGTCGTACACATCGCGACGGGCGACACCGCGGCGCCGTGCCACGGATGCGATCGCGGTACGCCGATCGACACCCGCAGCCACTTCCTCAGCGACCTCTGCAGCCCAGGTGAGCGGATCGCCGCTGGGCGCGGGCGTGGACGCTCCCCCGACGACGAGCGTGATCTCGCCGCGCACCTCGCCCAGGGCCTCGAGCAGCTCGCGCAGGGTGCCGCGGCGCACCTCCTCGTAGGTCTTGGTGAGCTCACGGCAGATCGCGGCCGGCCTGTCCTCGCCGAGCCCTTCGACCAGGGCCTCGAGTGCATCCGCGAGGCGATGTGGCGCTTCGAAGAAGATCATCGTGCGCCGCTCGTCGGCGAGCTCTTCGATGCGCCGCCGCCGCTCGCCCGCGCGACGTGGCAGGAAGCCCTCGAAGCAGAAGCGGTCCACGGGCAGGCCTGAGACGGCGAGCGCCGCGAGGACGGCGCTCGGTCCGGGCAGCACGGTCACCTCGATGTCGGCATCCAGGCAGGCGCGCACGAGGCGGTAGCCCGGATCGCTCACGAGCGGCATCCCGGCATCGCTCACGACGAGGACGCTCTCCCCGCGCTGCAGTCTCTCGACGAGCTTCTTCGCGCGCCCCTCCTCGACGGAGTCATGGAGGGAGACGACCTCACCGGCGATCGTCACCTCGAGATCACGGGCGAGCCGGTGCAGCCTGCGGGTGTCCTCCGCGGCGATCACCTGAGCGGTCGCGAGCGCGTGCACCAGGCGCGCACTCGCATCGCCCACGTTGCCCAGGGGCGTAGCCGCGATCATGAGGATGGCGGGCTCGGTCACTGCGACATCCTCGCAGTCCCGGCGACTCTCCTCGTCGCCTCACCTCGTCGCCGCGCCTAACATGGGGCGGTGGCCACGCCGAGCGCTCCCGTCACCGCGGGCGACACCGGCCCCCGCGAGGGCAGCCGCGGGCCAGGCGACCCATCGGTGGCCGAGCGGGCCGCGCAACTCTTCCCTCCCTTCCCGTCCGCGGGGTGGCGCGGCTGGGCCGGACCCGTCGCGGCCACGGTCGTCGGCGGGCTGCTGCGCTTCGTCCATCTCGATCGTCCCGACGCCTTCGCCTTTGACGAGGTCTACTACGCCAAGGACGCCCTGGCCCTCCTGCGCTACGGCCACGAGCAGCAGTTCGATGACAGCGCCAACGAGCTCATCCTCGCCTCCGATGGCAACTGGCGGACGATCGATGTCTTCAAGGACGACCCCGCATTCGTCGTGCACCCACCCTTCGGGAAATGGGTGATCGCCGGAGGCGAATGGCTCTTCGGCGTGACCCCCTTCGGCTGGCGCTTTGCCGTAGCCGTGCTCGGCACCCTCTCGATCCTCATGGCCGCGCGCATCGCGCGCCGGCTCACGCGGTCCGACCTCATCGGCACCGTCACCGGCCTGCTGGTCGCCCTCGACGGCATGCACCTCGTCACGAGCCGGACCGCCGTGCTCGACATGGTGCTCTCCTTCACGGTGCTCGCGGCGTTCGGCTGCCTCCTGCTCGACCGCGACCAGGTGAGACGACGGCTCACGACACATCCCCCGGGCCCGACCGGACCCTGGGGCCCCGCGCTCGGGGCCCGCCCCTGGCGCTGGGCAGCCGGTCTCGCACTCGGCCTCGCCTGTGCCGTGAAGTGGTCCGGGCTGTGGTACCTCGCGGCCTTCGGCCTGCTCACCGTCATCTGGGACATCTCCCTGCGCCGGCGCCTCGGCGTCCCGCAGCCGTGGACCGTGAGCCTGCTGCGCAGTGCCCCGATCGCCTTCGTTGCCATGGTGGGCACCGCGGCGGTCACCTACGTCGTGACCTGGTCGGGATGGCTGCTCACCGACGGTGGCTGGGGCCGGCAGTGGGCTGACGGCAGTCCCTCTGCCATCCCCGCGGCGCTGCGTGCGCTCTGGCACTACCACGGCGAGGCGTGGCAGTTCCACGTCGGACTGACGGGCGACCACTCATACCAGTCGAATCCGCTGAGCTGGTTCATGCAGACACGGCCCACGTCGTTCTACTGGGCGAGCCTGGAGCGCGGAGAGTCCGGATGCGAGGCCGACTCCTGCGCAGCCGAGGTCCTCGCACTGGGCAACCCGATCATCTGGTGGGTCGGTTCCATCGCTCTGCTCTATCTCGTGTGGCGCTGGATCACGCGACGTGACTGGCGTGCGGGAGCGGTGCTCCTCGCCGTGCTCGCCGGCTGGGTGCCGTGGCTGCTCTATCTCGACCGGACGATCTTCTCGTTCTACTCGGTCGTCTTCCTGCCCTACCTCGCCATGGGGCTCGCGATGATGATCGGCGCCCTCGTGGGACCCCCCGGTGCTCCTCGCACGCGCCGCATCCCCGGCACCTGGGTGGCCGCGGGGATCCTCGTCCTCGTGGTCCTGGCAGCCTGGTGGTTCTACCCCATCTGGACGGGCGAGGTCATCCCCTACGCGCAGTGGACCTGGCGCATGTGGATGCCTACCTGGGTCTGAGGCCTCCGGGCGCGGATCAGCGGTCGGGGCACCAGTCGCCGGCGTCCTGCGGCATCAGGCATGCACCGTAGGTCACCACCGTCTTGCCGATGGTGCGCGTCGTGCCGTCGGGCAGGACCACATCGCTGCGCGGCATCGTGAGACGTACGCGCGTGGCGGACATCTCGGCGAGCAGCGAGCCGGGGATGGTCACGACTGTCCGGTAGGGATACGGCTCCGCGCATCCCTTGGTCCCCCGCACGCTCACCGTGATCTCGGGATTGCGAATCCATCCGGCATCGGCGCTCTTCTGTCGCACGTAGGTGCGCGCGGGTGCCGGGTACTTCCAGCACTCGATGATCTCCAGGGTCGTGACCGACTCGACCGGCTCCTCGCACGTGTAGGTCGTGGAGTACTCACGATCGATCCAGTGGCAGGCGGCGACAGGTCCCTCGGCTCGGGCCGGCACGGCGACCAGGGCACTGCTCGTTGCGATCGCCGCGGCGACCAGGGCCGCCACGCGGGTCTTACCGGGCATGATGTCGCCTCCTTAGCCCCACACCGTAGGCCGATGCGGCCGTGGAGGCGCGGCGATCGCGGTGGGCATGCGTCAGGGCCTGCGGAAATTCCCAGGAAGACGCCCGAGCGTGCGGGTCCCCGAGGGGACCTGTGCACGAGCGTGGAGCTGAGGGGATTTGAACCCCTGACCCCCTCGATGCGAACGAGGTGCGCTACCGGACTGCGCTACAGCCCCGGGGGGCCGAAGCCCCGTCGGCCGAGGTCGCCCTCGGACAGGGCGTGACACTACACCAGCGGGGAGCGCATCACGCGGTCTGGTCGAAGACCTCATCCCACGCGGGGACAGCAGGTCGAGGACGCTTCGTCGGTGCGTCGGCGCGCACGACGGGTGCTTCGACATGATCCGGGACTGCAGTGGCAGACCGGCGGACGCGGCGCTCGCGGCGCTCGTCGAGAGCGCGCTCTGCAGCCAGGCGTGCTGCACGACGTTCGGCGATGACCGCGACCGGGAGGAAGACCACGAGCGGCATCCACAGCACCAGTGTGAGGACTCCGGGGATGAGACCGGCCACCCAGGCCGCGGTCGCCAGGGCGCCGACGGTGGCAGCACCCGCGAGGATGACGCGTCGCCGACGTGCCGCAGCGCTCTGCGCCACCTCAGCATCGTCGGCGATGCGCGCGAGAGTGCCCATGGCGACCCGGTGGCGCTCGATGCGCCGCGCCTGGTCGTCATCGTGGCGTCGCAGCCACATGGGGATGAGTACGGCGGCCCACAAGGCAACGATCGCCACATAGATCAGACCCGTCACATCCATGAACGTTAGGTGTCGCGGCCCCTCGAATGCGGGACCTCGACGCTGGGACACGCCACGTGTCGCGCTGGGCCTGTCGGGACAGCTAGGCGCCGGGGCTCACCCGGGAGGAGAGCCACCGCGCCAGCAGGCCGTCCGGTACTTCCTCCGCGCAGAGCGCGAAGGTGAGGTGATCGCGCCACTCCCCGTCGATGTGCAGGTAGCGCTCGCGCCGTCCCTCGGCGCGGAAGCCCAGCTTCTCGACGACGCGCAGAGATGCCGCGTTCTCGGGACGGATGTTGATCTCGACGCGATGCAGACCCACCTCGCGGAAGCAGTGGTCCGTCGCCATCGCGACGGCCGTGGGCATGATGCCGCGACCTGCGACGCGCTGATCGACCCAGTATCCGATGTAGGCAGACAGGAGCGAGCCTCGCGCGATGCCACCCACCGTCACCTGACCCGCGAACACGCCATCGACGGTGAGAGCGAAGGGGAGGCTGCGCCCTTCGCGCGCCTCGGCGCGGAGCCGTCGGACCATCGAGCCATAGGTCGTCGGAGCATCATGCTCCGCGAGCGGAAGCGTCGCCTCCCACGGGCGCAGCCAGCGGGCATTGCGCGTGCGCACCTCACGCCACGCGGTGGCGTCGCGCAGGCGCAGCGGGCGCAGCTCGATGCGCCCCTCGCGCAGACGGGCGGGCCACCCCTGCGTCATGCCGGGCGCACCCAGTGGCCGCGCTTGCCGCCTGTCTTCTCGTCCAGGCGGATGTCGCCGATCACCGCGGCGGGATCGACGGCCTTGACCATGTCGACCAGCGCGAGGGCCGCGACGGAGACGCAGGTGAGCGCCTCCATCTCCACGCCGGTGCGGTCCGCTGTGCGCACGGTGGCCACGATGGCGACCGAGTCATCCTCTACCTCGAGATCCACCGTGACACCGTGGATGGCCAGGGGGTGGCACAGGGGGACGAGCTCGGGAGTCCGCTTCGCCGCCTGGATCCCGGCGATCCTCGCCACGGCCAGGGCATCGCCCTTGGGTACGCCGTCACCGCGCAGGAGGCGGATGACCTCGGCGGACACCTGCACCCGGCCCGACGCCGTAGCCGTGCGCACCGTCACCTCCTTGGCGCTCACGTCGACCATGCGAGCCGCGCCCCGGGAATCCACGTGAGTGAACTCGCTGCTCATCAGGCGCCTCCTCGCAGGTCCATGACGATGAGCTCCTCGCCCTCGGCGACGCGCGAGGTGTGCTCCGGGATGATCGCGAGGCCGTCTGCGCGGGAGAGGCCGCCGATGATGTGCGACCCCTGACCGCCTTCGGGCTCGGCCATCACGAGGCCGTCGCGCGTAAACATGCGCACGCGCGCGAACTGGGTCTTGCCCGCCGGCGATCCGAATTCGCGCGCGCAGATCGCGTGCAGGCGCGGACGCTCGAGCTGCGCGTGACCGATCAGCCGGCGGATGAGCGGACGGACGAAGACCTCGAAGGACACGAAGGAGCTCACCGGATTGCCCGGCAGCGTGACGATGGGGGTCGATCCCACCATGCCCGACCCCTGCGGCATCCCGGGCTGCATCGCGACCTTGACGAAGTCGACACCCCCGAGCCGCGTGAGGACCGCCTTGACCGTGTCGTAGGCGCCCATGCTCACGCCGCCTGACGTGAGGATGAGGTCGCTGCGCTCCGCCTCCTGTCGCAGCACGCGTTCCAACTCCGCCTCGTCGTCGGGCACCGGGCCGACGCGGACAGCCTCGGCTCCGGCTTCGCGCACCGCAGCAGTCAGCATGTAGCTGTTGGAGTCGACGATCTGCCCGGGCCCCGGCTCCACGCCGGGGTCGACGAGCTCGTCACCCGTGGAGATGACGCTCACACGTGGGCGCCGATGGACGGGGATCTCCGCGAGGCCGACAGCCGCCAGCATGGCGATCACACGGGCGTTGATCGCCATCCCCGGCTCGAGCACGACGTCACCGGCAGCGACATCCTCGCCGCGACGACGGATATGGGCCCCGGGATCGGGCGTGCGGGTGATGGCCACCTCCGCCGTCGATCCGTCGGTCCACTCGACCGGGACGACCGCTTCGGTGCCCTCCGGGATGGGCGCCCCGGTCATGATGCGCACGGCGGTACCGGACTCGAGTCGCGTCGCGGGCTCCTGGCCTGCGGCGATGTCTCCGCGCACAGGCAGGCGGACGGGCGTCGACTCCGAGGCACCCGCGAGATCCGCGACGCACACGGCGTAGCCGTCCATCGAGCTGTTGTCGAAGGAGGGAAGCGGCCAGCTCGCGGACACCGCCTCGGCGAGCACGAGCCCGTCAGCGTCGATGAGGGAGACAGCCTCCGCAGGCAGCGGCTGCGCATCACCCAGGACGATCCGCTGGTGCTCCTCGACCGATCTCATGTCAGACCTCTCCCTCGAGTGCACGCGGCAGCCATGCGCGCAGAGCCGGACCGAGGTCCTCGCGCTCGAGTGCGAGCTGGATGACGGCCTGGAGATACGAGAGGCGATCACCCGTGTCGTAGCGGCGCCCAGTGAAGAGCACGCCGTGCACCCTGCCCGCGATCGCGAGCTCGCGAAGGGCGTCGGTGAGTTGGATCTCGCCACCGCGACCGGGAGGCGTCTGTGCGAGCACGGAGAAGACCTCCGGATCGAGGATGTAGCGGCCGATGACCGCGAGAGTGCTCGGCGCGGCGGCCGCGTCCGGCTTCTCGACGAGGTCGGTGACCTGGACTACGCCGTCCTCGTCCGTGGGCGTCACCGCAGCGCACCCGTAGAGCGAGATCTGGTCGCGGGGGACCTCCATGAGGCACAGCACCGAGCCACCGAGTCGGTCGCGCACCTCGATCATGCGCTCGAGCACCGCGTCCCGCGGATCGATGAGGTCGTCGCCGAGCATGACGGCGAAGGGGTGCAGGCCCACGTGACGCTCGGCCATGAGCACCGCGTGGCCGAGGCCGAGGGCATCGCCCTGGCGGACGTAGTGGATACGTGCGAGGTCATTGGACTCGGTGACACTGCGCAGGCGCGCGGCATCGCCCTTGGCCTCCAGCGCGGACTCGAGCTCGAGGTTGCGGTCGAAGTGGTCCTCGAGAGGGCGCTTGCTGCGGCCGGTGACGAAGAGGATGTCATCGAGGCCCGCGGCGACCGCTTCCTCCACGACGTACTGGATGGCCGGCTTGTCGACGACGGGCAGCATCTCCTTGGGTGTTGCCTTGGTCGCGGGGAGGAACCGCGTGCCGAGTCCGGCCGCAGGGATGACCGCCGTCGTCACGCGCATGGGGACACCCTAGGAGAATGCCGGCGTGAGCACCTCCGACACCGACCCCTTGGCTGCCAAGGCGACCGCGCGGGCCGAGGCCCGGGCCGGACGCCGCGCGCGGCCGCGGCCCGACCCCGCAGCCCTGGCGGACCGGGTGCTGGACCTGGTCGAAGCGCTCCCCGGACCCCGTCGCGTGACGTGCTACGCCTCCTACGGCACCGAGCCTGAGACGACGCTCCTGCGCGAGCGACTCGCGTCCGCGGGATTCGAGGTGCTGCTCCCGCGCGTCGTCGACACGGACCTGGAATGGGTGGTCGACGGCTCGGACACCGAAGTGTCATCCATGGGGATCGCCGAGCCGAGCGGTCCGGCGGTCCCGCTCGAACCCGTGCGCGCGATGCTCATGCCCGCCCTGGCGGTCACTGCGCTGGGAGACAGGCTGGGCAAGGGAGGCGGCTACTACGACCGCGTGCTGGCCTCGCTCGAGCGCGGAAGCGTGATGCTCGTCGCCCTCGTCGGTGACGACGACGTGGTCGCGTCACTGCCGACTGAGCCGCACGACCAGCGCGTGGACGCCGTGGTGACACCCACGCGTGTCCTGCGGTGCTCCCCCGCGGCCAGCACGGACCGCTAGGGATCCGGGCGCTACAGGCCCAGGGTCCGGGCGAGGGCGAGCCCTGCCATCACAGCGAGCACGCTTCCGGCCACCGAGATCGCGATGTTGGCCAGGGACGCCATACGCCGTCCCTCGCGTGCGAGGAGCAGCGTGTCGAAGGCGAATGTCGAGAAGGTCGTGAGCGCGCCGCAGAAGCCGACCCCGGCGAA
>Ga0233451_10001121_pt1 | contig 26229 bp, 29 predicted proteins | sample 011ome_29_FD_183052 | JGI IMG/M metagenome (GOLD analysis project Ga0233451, IMG submission 183052) | Coastal salt marsh microbial communities from the Groves Creek Marsh, Skidaway Island, Georgia - 011504CT (spades assembly) | ecosystem: Environmental > Aquatic > Marine > Intertidal zone >... | reverse complement strand
CAAGCCTGAAAGAGTCAGGCTTTTTTTATTTCTGCATATGGCTGGGTAGCAAAGCGGTTATGCAGGGGCCTGCAAAGCCTTTTAGACCGGTTCGACTCCGGTCCCAGCCTCCACTATTTAAGAGATTTTAACTTTAAGCGCAATGCATTAAGCTTAATAAATCCTTCTGCATCTTTTTGATTGTATGCGCCACCATCATCCTCAAAGGTTGCGATTTTCTCACTGAACAATGAGTTCTCAGACTTTCTTCCGACCACAATCACATTTCCTTTGTAAAGTTTTAGACGAACTTCACCATTCACTACTGACTGAGTTTGGTCAATAGCCGCTTGAAGCATTTCACGTTCAGGTGCAAACCAGAAACCGTTGTAAATCATCTTTGCATACTTTGGCATTAATTCATCTTTTAGATGTGCTGTTTCTCGATCTAGAGTAATAGATTCTATTGCACGATGAGCCTTGAGCATTACTGTTCCAGCAGGAGTTTCATAACATCCTCGAGACTTCATTCCAACAAAACGATTTTCTACAATGTCGTCACGACCAATTCCATTTCTACCGGCAATTTTATTGAGTGTCTCCATGACGGCAGCTGGTGATAACTTCTCACCATTAACAGCAACAATGTCTCCATTTTGATATGAGAGTTCAATATACTCTGGTTTATCAGGTGCATTTTCAGGAGAGACCGTCCAACGCCACATATCCTCTTCCGGCTCACTCCAAGGGTCTTCTAATAAGTCGCCCTCATATGAAATATGCAATAGGTTTGCATCCATAGAATATGGAGATTTTTTACTTTGTTTCTTGTAGTCAATCTCAATGCCATGCTCTTCCGCATAATTCATCAGAGACTCTCTTGAAGACAGATTCCATTCCCTCCAAGGTGCTATCACTTTTATTTCAGAATTAAGCGCATAGGCATTAAGTTCAAATCGTACTTGGTCATTTCCCTTGCCAGTAGCTCCATGACTGATAGCATCCGCTCCAACCTCTTTAGCAATCTCAACAAGTCGTTTAGAGATTAATGGACGAGCAATAGAAGTACCTAGAAGATATTCGCCCTCATAGATTGCATTCGCACGAAACATTGGAAAAACATAATTCTTAGCAAACTCTTCACGTAAATCTTCAATGTAGATTTCCTTGATGCCCATTGCTTGTGCTTTTGCACGAGCAGGTTCAACTTCCTCGCCCTGCCCAATATCGGCAGTAAAGGTTACAACTTCGCAATTGTAGGTCTCAGATAACCATTTGGCAATAATGCTTGTATCAAGACCACCGGAATACGCTAAAACAACTTTATTCATTTCTCTTTGTAGTTAAAAGTCTTACTCATCAGGAGTGTTCCATTTGAAATAACATCAACCCTCCATTCACCTGTCCAAGACTTTAAAAAATTCTTTGAAGACCAGACTCTCCACCTAGGTCCACCAATTTTGAAACTTACTTCAGCCATAATTTTATCTTGATAAGACCATCTGTGCTTAACAGTCTGACCCTGAAGATTTCTAATGTTGGTATAAAAATAGATTTTTTTGTTGGAGTTATTTGACTCTGTTAGGATATTGACAGGTTTTCTTTCAACCACGTCTGTCGCAAATTCTGCAACTGATATATTTTTATGGGGCCATTCAGCCGCAGAAATAAAAGCGCTAATCAACAATAAACTCAGTAAAAATTTCTTCATTCAATCCACCCAATCAATTACATAGTTCATAAAGGTATTTTCTTTGACATCAGCGTCTGAATAACACCTACCCCTCACTGAAATTCCTGCATAGTGAACTGTATTTTTATCACCGGATACTAGCGGATGCCAATCATACAGCTTTTTTCTCTCACTTAATAAACGATATGCGCAAGTTTTCGGTAACCATTTAAACTTTTCAGCCCAATCAGCCTCTATGGATAAACAATTTGGAACCAGTTTTTTTCTCTCGGTGTAGTTTGAACACTGACAAGTTTCTTCGACTAGATATCGACAAACTACATTGGTAAAGAAAACAAGATTACTCTCAGAGTCTTGAATTTTATGCAAACAACAACGACCACAGTTATCACAAAGTGACTCCCATTGCTCTTTAGTCATTTGATTGAGCGGGACCGTCTCCCAAAAATTATCGCTGCTCATTGTCCAGATTTAGATTTGTGTTATTTTTTAATGATTCAAGAATCACTTGAGCATCAGGTACTTCGAATAAATTCTCAATATAATTCTGTTGGTTAATAGTCGATTGAATAGTTTCAGAGCTTGGAATGTTCTGTCCAAATTCGTTACTTAATTTTTCACTAGAAATCTTATTTAACAGGTTTTTAGCTGGCTCATAATCTTCTCTACTGGCAAGTTCCAACCAATAACTTGCATCATGAAATAATTTTTGCTCATAGTATATTTTTCCAAGTTCATATCTTGCCTTTAAATATCCTAACTCAGCTGCCCTGAAAAGATAGACTCTGGATTTGACGGTATCTTTAGCGCCCTGAATGTCATCAGATAGGATTTCATACAATCTAAAATTCGATAAGTCATGATTTTTGTCGGCTAGTTTTTCAAGAATTTGAATTGCTTTTTTTACAGCCTGATCGTCTGATTTAGCACCAAGATATTTATTTGCCAATGCATAACTGGCCTCTTGGTGTCCTTGCTTGGCAGCCTTATCAAGCCAAAAAAAAGACTCTCGTTCATCTTTGACTACAATGTCTCCCTCATCAAGAAGCTTTGAATAAAGGTATTGCGCTGGAGCATAATCACCCTGCGAGGATTCCTTGAGAAGCTTAAGACCTAAAAGGACGTTCCTAATGAGTGATTGACCATAAATATATCGATTGGCTAACTCATATTTTGCAATTGAGGAGCCAGACTTAGCAGCTCTATCAAGCCAAGACATCGCCTTTTGAATATCTTGATTAACTGACTGACCCTTAATTAACAATCTTGCCATCTCAAGTTGGGCAGGAACATAACCTTGATCTGCAGATGAATGAATAGACATAATACTTTTTTCTACATCAAAAAATTTAGACTTAGGATCTTGATAAATTTTCCCCAACAGAAACTGTGCCTCTGGATGATTATTTTCGCTTGCCTTGATGGCATATTCAAAAGAGCGATCCAGACTTGAAGGGATTGCCTTCCCTTCTGAATAAACTTTCATTAATAAAAGTTGTGCAGAAGTATTCCCTTGTTCTGATGATTTCTCTAAAAATTTAATTCCATCGGAAACCGACCCTTTTTTTAAAAGGATATCTCCCAACATAAACTGGGCTTCATCATTGTGATTAATTGCGGACTGCTCTAGATAAAAAATTGCCTTATCCTCATTAGCCTCAACATTGATTCCATCAAGATAAATTTTCGCCAGAGAAATTTGAGCTTCAGGAATATTTTGTTTTGACGCTTTGTCGAGATATGTCAGTCCTAATTCAGTATTAAGATACTTTTTTGGTCCAAATATAAATAATTCTCCAAGTTTATATTGTGCTTTTCCGTAACCATTCTTTGCTGACTTTTCATACCATTCAATAGCCCTATCAAGATCTATCTTAACTCCATTGCCAAGCTCATAAAATGTGGCAACTTTATATTGTGCGGATGGATAATTTTTTTCTGCAACTTGCGAATACCAATAAAGGGCCAGTTTTTGGTCGGCTAAAACACCTAAACCTTTTTCATAAATCTTGCCCAAACTAAACTGGGATCTAATGTCACCAGATTTTGCTAATTTATCAACATTGATAAATATGGTTTTAGGGTCATCTAAATCGATAGTTTTATTTTGAAATTGAGATTTAATCACTTTTTGAGCGCCATCATTGGGTTGCAATAGTTGCAACTCAGCACTCACTTGAAGACTAGTAAATATAATTAAAAAAATAAATTTATTCATTTGTCTAAATTTAATACCCCAAAGAGTCTATCTAAACCTATGGCAACACCAGAACACTGCATTAAATCTTTGCCTTGACTAACAAAATCTTGATCGAAATTATTGACAGTTAGATCCAGTGACTTTCTTTTGCTCAATTCATCATGAAATCTAATTTCATAGTCTTTCATATTTTGCAGTTCATCATATCCATTTGCAACCTCAATACCACCGAGATATAACTCAAATCTTTTTGCTACATTTCCATCTATCTTTGCTAAGGCGCTCTGGGATTTTGGGAAGTCATAAATATAACACGCAGGAATATCTTTCAAATGCCCTTCAATTAAGTGGACAAATAGCATAATCTGTAGATCAGCCAAATCCATCTTTTCAAAACTTAAACCGTTTGCTTCACAAAGTTTCTGTATTTCTTCAAGGTTTGAATGATAAATATCGATATCGGTATATTTTGAGAAAATCTCTTGGTAGCTATATCGAGTAATTTTTTTACTAAAACCAATACTCTTTAATAAATCTTCCAGGTCATCCATTAACTCATTCATGTCAAAATTGACTCGGTAGTATTCCAACATAAGGAACTCATTAAAATTCCTCTCGCCAAACTCATTGTCTCGAAATACTTTGCAAATTTGATAGATATCTCCAGACCCATCTTTCAAAAGTTTTTTCATTTCAATTTCTGGAGATGTGTGGAGAAAAAACTTTTGTTCTTTAGAAATATTCTTATTCAGAATGACAGAAGCACTATCGATAAATGGGTCGCTAACTGGATAACTTAATAAAGAGTCAGTAAAAACTTCCAAAACGTTTTGATCTGCAAAATAATTTCTAATAAGATGGAGATATTTTGCTCTTTCGGCGAGATAATCAACCATGAGAGTAAAAGAAATTTTTAGGCTCTAGAAACGTAATCGTTGGTTCTAGTGTCTATCTTTAATTTATCGCCAATGTTGATAAATAAGGGAACTTGAACAACTACACCCGTATTCATAGTTGCAGGCTTGCCACCTGTTCCTGCTGTATCACCCTTGAGACCAGGATCAGTATCGACAACTTCAAGAATGACATGGTTAGGAGGGGTGACTGAAATTGGGTTTCCATTCCAAAGGGTAACAAGACAAGTATCTTGTTCAACTAGATATTGAACAGCATCTGAAATCGCCTTGGCATCAATAGCGTATTGGTCGTAAGATACTGGATCCATAAAATGACAATTTTCTCCGTCACTGTATAGATATTGCATATCAGTTTCCATGACATCTGCCCCTTCAAGGGATTCGCCAGACTTGAATGTTTTCTCAAGGACTTTTCCAGTAATTAAGTCCTTCAATTTGACTCTGTTAAAGGCTTGCCCCTTTCCAGGTTTAACAATTTCATTATTGACAATAGAACAAGGGTTGCCATCAAGCATTAATTTGAGTCCATTCTTAAATTGACTGGTTGAATAATTTGCCATAACTGTATCAACGTGTAAAATTCTCATGCTATTTTACGCATTTTTTCTAACTGATACATGCACATACACGAATACCAGGCTAAAGAAATATTTAAAAATTTTGGAATTTCAGTTCCAAAATCTTGCCTAGTTTTATCATCTGATGAGGTTGAAAAAGCGTGCAAGAGTCTAGGTGGAGAAAGATGGGTAGTGAAAACTCAAGTTCACTCTGGGGCGAGAGGAAAGGCGGGTGGAGTTAAACTTGTAGGAACTATTGAAGAGGCGAAGGAGATTACCAATCAATTGATTGGAAGTCGACTTGTCACCAATCAAACAGATTCTCAGGGGCTCCCTGTTGAAAAGATCTTAATAGAATCGCCTCAGAGCATTGATCATGAGTTTTATCTCTCATTATTGGTTGACAGACAGTCTAATAAAGTAGTGGTACTGGCTTCAACCGAAGGTGGAATGGATATTGAAAGTGTTGCTAAGAATTCTCCCGAGAAAATTATCAAGATTGAAATTAACAGTCAAACTGGCCTGACAGGCATTGATTGTCAAAATCTTGGAAAAAAACTAAATCTCTCTGGATCAGCGCTGAATGATTTTGCAGTAACAGTGAACTCTCTTTATCAAATATTTATTGAAAAAGATGCTAGTCTGATTGAAATTAATCCCTTGATCAAAGACTCAAATGACAAGATTATCGCATTAGATGCAAAAATTGATTTTGATGATAATGCCTTATACAGACAAGAAGAAATCCTATCGCTAAGAGACTCTTCTCAGGAAGATGAAAGAGAATTGGAAGCCAGCCTTTCTCAATTAAACTACATCTCGCTTGATGGAAATATTGGCTGCATGGTCAATGGCGCGGGTCTTGCAATGGCAACTATGGATCTCATACAACATTTTGGTGGGTCTCCAGCAAATTTCCTAGATGTCGGTGGTGGAACCACTGCAGAGCGAGTATCTAAAGCTTTTGAGCTTATTCAAAGTGGTCAAAATGTGAAAGGTATATTGGTAAATATCTTTGGTGGAATTGTCAGATGTGACTTGATTGCTGAAGGAATCATCCAAGCATGTGAAAAGGTGGGACTTAACATTCCAACCGTGGTTCGCCTAGAAGGAACGAATGCAGATCAAGGTTTAAAAATATTAAAAGAGTCCTCATTAAATATTGAGGTTGAGTCTGACCTAAATCTTGCTACTCAATTAATTATTTCTAAAGTCTCATGAGTATTTTAGTCGACAAGAATACGATTGCCATTACTCAGGGTTTTACTGGAAATCAAGGAACTTTTCATTCCGAGCAAGCCATTAAATACGGAACAAAACTTGCCGGTGGTGTGACTCCTGGTAAGGGAGGTCAGGAACATCTTGGTTTACCAGTTTTTAATAGCGTAAAAGATGCAAGAAAAGCGACAAATGCGGTTGCGAGTATGATTTATGTTCCTCCAAGATTTGCATATGACTCAATTATTGAAGCAATCGAAGCAGAAATCCAAGTGATTGTATGTATCACTGAAGGTATTCCAGTCATGGATATGGTGAAGGTTAAATCAGTATTAGCAGATTCAAATTCGGTTCTTATAGGCCCAAATTGTCCTGGAATTATAACCTCAGGAGAATGCAAACTTGGAATTATGCCTGGATCTATCCATCAGTCTGGAAGTGTAGGTATTGTTTCTAAGTCAGGCACTCTTACTTACGAAGCAGTCAATCAAACCACGAATGTTGGCTTAGGTCAAACTACCTGCGTGGGGATTGGAGGTGATCCAATTCAAGGAATGAATTTTATAGACTGTCTCACTCTTTTTGAAAAGGACGATGCGACTGAATCAATTATTATGGTCGGTGAGATTGGGGGTACGGCTGAAGAGGAAGCTGCTGAATTTATTCAATCAGAAATAACAAAACCTGTTGTGGCGTATATTGCCGGACAAACTGCCCCCAAAGGTAAAAGAATGGGGCATGCGGGTGCAGTGATCAGTGGTTCATCTGGAACTGCTAAAAGTAAAATTAATGCGCTTGAAAGATCGGGTGTCATTGTTACACCATCACCTGCTGATATGGGACAAACTCTTTTGGAATTGATCAATGAATAAACCTATTGTTGTTCTAGGAATTGGTGAGTTAGGCAGTGTTTTTTCTAGAGCTTTTTTAAGAAATAACTATCCTGTTTTCCCCATCACCCGCGATACCAATATCGACGAAGTCAAACAGAGTATTGATCCTGAGATGATTTTAGTTTGTACGGCAGAAAATGATCTTCAGTCAGCACTGAAAAGCATTCCTGATGAATGGAAAGATCGTGTTGCCATGATGCAAAATGAATTGCTTCCAAGAGATTGGGAGGATCATCAATTTATTAATCCCACAGTAATTTCAGTTTGGTTTGAAAAAAAGAAAGGAATGGACTCAAAGGTTCTAATCCCATCTCCTGCATTTGGTCCAAAAGCAAAAATTCTCGTTGAGTCGCTACAAAAAATTGATATCAGTGCAAGAGAATTACTTTCTGCTGACTCCCTGCTATTTGAGTTAATCCTAAAAAACCTCTACATACTAACAACTAACATCTCTGGATTAGCAATTAAACCTGGCGCCTCAGTCAAAGATTTGTATGATGATCATTTCGATCTGATGATGGAGGTCATGAATGACATCATTAAGATTCAAAGCAGTCTCACTGGCACTAAATTGATAGCTGAAGATTTTGAAAAATCTCTGAGCGAAGCATTTGATGGTGATCCCGATCATAAATGCATGGGTCGTTCAGCGCCTCAAAGACTTCAAAGAGCCCTTGAGCTAGCAACAGAGTTTCAAATTGAAACTCCTGTTCTGAAAAAAATTAACAACCTGTAAGTGATCAACCTTTTCGGATCTCTGAGTTTCATTTTTTTGATAATCCTACTAGGCTTTCTTCTCAGGAAGATTCCAGCAATCAAAGATCCCATATGGGATCAAGCCGAGAGAATCAATTACTATATTTTATTTCCATCGCTTCTTTTTACTTCACTGGCAGTAGCGCCTCTAAATGATCCCAACCTTCTTGATCTTCTCAATGCACTTTTAATGACATTGGCAATGGTTTTTATTGCTTTGATATTAGCGAAAAAAATATGGAGTATTGAAACCAATAAGTTTGGAGTCATTACACAAAGTCTGATTAGACATAATACTTTTATCGGTCTCGCGGCAATCAGTTCGTTGTATTCAACCGAAGGGCTTCTCATTGCATCGGTTGTATTAGCTATTCTTGTACCAACCGTTAATGTGCTTTCAGTTATGTCCTTTCGACTGGAAAAAGGATTCACAGTCAATAGTCTTTTTTATCCGATTATCAAAAACCCACTTATTCTTGCTTGCGTGGCTGGCATTGGTTTTAATTTATCTACTCTTGAGATGAATGCGGACGTTGATAATTTACTTCACGTATTGGCAAAAATTAGTCTTCCTTTAGGCCTGTTAACTGTCGGAGGTGCATTAAAAGTTAAGGAATTACAAAGCCAATACTTCAGTTTATTCTCAATCAGTCTAATTCGATTAGTTGCCATGCCTTTTATTGCATTTCTAATAGCCAATCTGTTTAATCTTCCTAAACTTGAAACCGCAATCATCGTGATTTTCTTTGGTCTGCCAACTGCGATCTCATCTTATGTTCTTACTAGGCAATTTAATGGTGATTATCATTTAATGGCGGGAATTATCACCGCTCAGACAATTATTTCCTCGGTGACATTGGTCATTGTTTTAGCTCTTGTGGATTTAATTCATTGATCTAGTTAAAAGCATTGAGTCTCCGTAGGAGTAAAACCTATATTGTTTATCAATGGCATGTTGGTATATCTCATGCATCTTTTCATGCCCAACAAATGCACTCACCAACATCAACAATGAAGATTTCGGCAAGTGAAAATTGGTAATCAATCTATCAACAACATTAAAATTAAAACCCGGATAGATAAAAATTTGAGTATCACCTTTTTGTGCCCTTACCTTGCCATCTTTAAATGATGATTCCAGAACTCTTACTGAGGTAGTTCCTACCGCAATGATCTTTCCTCCTCTTTTTTTTGTTTGATTAATCATATCGGCAGTATTTTGATTTATCTCGAAGTACTCGCTGTGAATCTGATGCTCTTCAATATTGTCAACTTTCACCGGCTGAAATGTTCCAGAAGCCACATGAAGGGTAACAAAGGTGTGGTCGATATTCATTTTTTTGAGTTTTGATAAAAGCTGTTTGTCAAAATGAAGACCAGCAGTGGGTGCTGCAACAGCTCCAGAATGGTTGGCATAGACTGTTTGGTATCGATTTTGGTCTTCCTTGATATCATTTCTAGAGATATAAGGTGGTAGAGGAATATGTCCACACCCTTTGAGAAGCTCATCAATATCATCACACTCGAATTGAAGCAAATAGATACCTTCTTGCTTATCTTTAACTACAACCTTTGTCTTGTTTTCTAACTCAAGCAAACTGCCAATCTTGGGTGAGCGTGAAGATCGAATCATGGCTAGTGCGGTAATGTTACCAACCAGCCTTTCCAGCATGATCTCAATCTTGCCACCTGACTCCTTTCTGCCAAAAAGTCTCGCTGGTATGACCTTAGTATCATTAAGCACCAATAAATCACCCGGATCTAGATATGTTCCTAAATTCCTGAAAAAGTCATCTAAAATGTCGTTATTTGATACTAAAAGTCTTGAATCTGTTCTATTTTCAGTTGGGAATTGTGCAATCAGTGATTCTGGTAGCTCAAATGAGAAATCACTTAATTTCATTATTTTCGAAAAGACTGATTAATTCTGAAGATGCATTTACGAGGGCCTCAGAGGTGATAGTGGCTCCTGTCATTGAATCAAATTGACCACCATCTTCTTTTAATTTCCATTGATTAAAATCAAATTGATTAATCGGTAAATTATTAAACTGCTCTATCCAATTGGATTTTCTGACATCAATTCCATCTCCTAATCCAGGCGTCTCCTTATGACTAATGACCCTCATACCGATAAATTTTTTATCAGATGAGATTGCTGATATCAATCTTATTTTTCCGCTATAGCCTTTTGGATAGAAGTGATCAATAATGAATGCGTTTATTTTGTTGCCTTTTTTAGCGGGATAAATGGTCAAATTTTGCTCCACCCCATATAGATTGACATTTTTTGTATAGGCATCACCTAATATATCATTCTCATAATTAGGCACTAATTGATTCAGTTGACTCAGTAAATATTCTTTCTCGTTGCTCTGGATTTTATCAATGGTGTTTTGATTCGTACCGGCAACAAAAAAGATACTTATCGCTGTGAAGACCAGCATAAGTATCGATGACTTTAGAATGGCATGATTCATCTTCCAAATACCTTGGGTTTAGAATAATAATCTATTAAAGGGACTGCAATATTTAAAAGAAGAACTGCAAAAGCAACTCCGTCCGGATAGGATCCATAGGTTCTAATAATGATTACCAAAATTCCAATTAAAAATCCAAAAATTAATCTACCTCTTGGAGTGGTAGAAGAGCTTACGGGATCAGTTAAGATAAAAAAAGCGCCTAACATCGTTGCCCCATGGAATAAATGAAATACTGGTCCCATTGCATGATCTGAATCTATCAACATAAGTAGCAAAGACATAACAATGATTCCGGCCAAAAAAGACAATGGGATCCGCCAGGTAATCACCTTCTTATAGAACAAATAAACACCGCCAAATAAAAAACCTAAATTAATCCAAACTGTTCGGTCAATCTGGATTGGATTAGAAACTTCACCCTCCATTAAAGCAAACTTAGCCTCTTCTAGTCTAGTAGCACTTGAGAGAGCATCAATATTAATAGATGAAAAAATCACATTCAATCCCTCTCCAAAGCTTAAGAAACTTGAGGTCCATCTTGTCATCTCGAGAGGGAAAGAAATCAATAAAAAAGCATAACCCAACATCGCTGGATTAAGTGGATTCGACCCGAGTCCTCCATATAGCTGTTTACCAAAAATGATTGCAAAACTTGTCCCCAAAACTACAATCCACCACGGCGCTATACTCGGTATAGAGATGGCCAAAAGAATTGCTGTTAGTGCAGCTGAATTATCTTTAATGGCATCAATAGATTTTTTTCTAATTTTTAGAAAAATAATTTCTGCCGCAATACCAGTTATAAGTGCAAGAGTAATTTGGTAAATTACCCCCCAACCAAAGAAATAGAACTGAAGCGCAACACCTAAAATAAGTCCATAGATGACTTGAAGCATAAGATTTGAAGTGTTAAGTATTGGTTTTCCAGTAATCATTTTTTCTTATCGTTCACCCTTTTTAAGGCTTCAGCAATTTTCGCTTTATTGTCTTTTTCTTTTGCCATTTTCGCCTTAAGTGCTGCCTTTTTTTCAGCCATCATTTTATCTCGTTCTTGTTTAATTCTATCCAGTCTGAATTCTTTAAATTCATATCTTTCACGAGATTTTGCAGCTAATTCTTGTTCTCTCAGTTCTTTCTTAACCAAAGCTTTGCCATATTGAAAATATTCAACCAACGGAATATGACTTGGACATACATAAGAGCAACAACCACACTCAATACAGTCTTGCAGATCATAGGAACTGGCTTTTTTTGTATTATCACTTTTACAAAACCAAAATAACTGTTGAGGTAATAAATTAATTGGGCAAACCTCGTTGCACTTAGAACATCTAATACAGGCTGACTCCTTTTGTTTGATTTTGATTTCATCAACAATAATGGAACTTGTTATTTTGCAGATAGAGTAGTTTTTATCCGGAACATCCACCCCCATCATCATTCCTCCCACTCTAATTTCATGAGGGTTAGCAGAGGGTTTTGATTTTTTAACTATGTCAGAAAAAGATGAGCCAATACGCACCTCATAATTCGATGGATTTTTTAATGCCGATCCATTGACAGTCACAATTCTTGAAACGAGAGGTTTTCCAATAACGACGGCATCATAGATGGCCTTAACAGTTGCAATATTTTGACAAAGAACCCCTGAAGAAGAAGCAAATGAACCAGTGGGGATCACCTTATCTAAAAGCAATTTAATCAATAATTTTTCAGCACCGGTTGAATACTTTATAGGCACCGCTTCAACACAGATATTTTTGTTCTTAATGGTTTGGTTCAGTTTAATAATTGCATCGACCTTATCTTCTTCAACCGCAATAATTGCTTTCTGAGATTGACAGGCATACATCAGAACCTCAATTCCTTTAATGATCTCCTCAGGATATTTTCTCATGAGCGCATCATCACATAAAGTTGCTGGATCGCACTCAGTTGCATTGATTATGATGGTTTTGGCTCCTTGGGCACCCTTTATCTTGACATGTGCTGGAAACCCCGCACCCCCCATGCCCACAATACCTGCATTACGAATTTTTTCTATAATTTCATCGGGTGTACACTTATCAACTTCTTCACCGCAACCTTTAAGGCTTATCCAGTCATCTTTGCCGTCAGATTCAATAGAAATACTTGGTACTTTTAGTCCTGATGAGTGGGCAATTGGCTGATCATCAATTGCAGAAACAACTCCCGATATAGAGCTATGCATAGGAACACAATAATCATTATTTGAAACAGCAATGACTTGTCCAACTTTTACTTTCTGTCCAACTTTGACTTTTGGTTTTGCTGATGCACCCTCTCTTTGTTTAAGAAGATAAATCGCTTTTTTAGGTGGAGGAACTTCCACTACACTCAATTGATTCAACGGATAAGGGTTCTCAATTAACACCCCGCCTCTAAAGTCATGTTTAGACATTAGTGACTTTCTCCATATTAGGAACATACTCATCCATACTAGGCTTAAGATCGATTAGGTATATGCAATCAACAGGGCATACCGGAATACACAAATCACACCCTGTGCACTCACTAGCAATGACCGTCGTCATGACCTTAGAGGCGCCAAGAATTGCATCTACGGGGCAGGCCTGAATGCAAAGCGTACACCCAATACACAATTCCTCATCTATCTCAACCACATGCTTTGGTTTGGTTTCTCCATCCTCCTCATTAAGTGGCAATGTATCAACGTTAAGAAGCTCTGCCAGTGCATCAACTCCCTCTTGTCCACCAGGTGGACATTGGTTTATTTTTGCCTCACCTTTTGCAATAGCTTCTGCATAGGGTTTGCATCCTGCATAGGTGCACTGACCGCATTGTGTTTGTGGAAGTATCGAATTGATCTGCTCGACCAGAGGGTTTCCTTTAACTTTGAATTTCTTAGCGGAGAAACCAAGGACCAAGCCAAGAAGTAATGCAAAAATTGAAAAAACGATGATTGCTTCTATCATTAAGCTAGCCCTATAAAACCCATAAAAGCAATTGACATCATGCCTGCAGTTATCAAGGCGATTGGCGCCCCTTTAAATGGAAGAGGCACATCAGCACCTTCAATCTTCTCTCTAAGAGCAGAAAATAATACCAAAACAAATGAGAATCCAATTGCCGCACCAAAACCATATAATCCGGAGGCCAAAAGACTTGAGTTCTCAGTCACATTTAAAAGCGCAACTCCTAAGACTGCACAATTAGTAGTAATTAATGGCAGAAAAATTCCTAGAGATTGTCTAAGAACTGGAGAAGTTTTATTGACTACCAATTCAGTAAATCCAACGACTGCTGCAATCGTTACAATAAATGCGATAGTTCTGAGGTATTCAATTTCAAACGGGACAAGAATATATTTATTGATAACATAACTGGATAAGCTTGCTAAGGTGAGAACAAAAGTTGTGGCGAACCCCATTCCAATTGCAGTATCAACTTTTTTAGAAACACCCATAAATGGGCAAAGACCCAAAAACTTAACAAGAACAAAGTTATTGACTAGAATTGTACTGACCAGAATTAAGACATATTCGTTAAGCATTTGCCTAATTTTAACTTAAAAAAATCTTAACTAATCCCAATGAACTTACAAGAAATAGAGCGGTGCCAATCCACTGTTTGAAAGTTCTATCATTCTCCATTATCCTGTCATGAAATCTCAAACCAATAAAATGACCTATCGCAGCAACTGGCAGCATCAGTAATGCGATTTTCCAGTGGATTGCTACTCCGACAATTAAAAAGGCTACCATCTTGATGCTAACTAAAACAAACCAGAGAACAAAAAGCGTAGGTCTTAAGCGTTCTTTAGCAATATTTTTTACATATACAGCAACTAACATGGGAGCCCCTGTTAGTGAGGTTCCAGCCACATAACCACCCAGCAATAAAAGCAGCTTATCAGCCCATCCGCTCGACGAGACAATCTTGGTATCTTTTATCCAAATAATGGCATAAAAGATTGTCACGCAGTAAATAAAAATTGAAATGACTTTGTCTGACAAACTAATCAGCCCAACAACCCCAAGAAGAGTGGGTGGCAAAATCCAGAAAAGTGATTTTTTTAGATAGGTCCATTCAACATTTTTAACTGACTTTGTTAAATTCAAAGATGAGAAAAATAAAAGATGTATTCCTATCAGCGGCAGCCAGAAAACAGGAGATTCTCCAACCAATAGAAATAAAGGAAGTCCTAAGGCAGCTCCACCAAAGCCAATTCCAGTTCTTACAAAACCCGCCCAGAGAAAAATAAGGGTAATGAATACCCATTGAAGAAGATCAAAACTCATCAAGATATTGATTCTGCCAGATAGTTCGCACTTTCTTCAACTAGAAGCTGGTCACTACCTTCAACCATGATTCTAAGAAGTGGCTCAGTTCCAGATTTTCTAATTAAAACTCGACCCGCTTTATCTAGCTTTTTCTCAACCTCAGCCACTCTGGTTTTAAGAATTTCATGAGTATCAAGATCAAAATTTTCTGGAAGAGAGATATTGATTAAGGTTTGAGGGAATATCGTAAAGTCTTGACATAAGTCATCAAGCATTCTTCCTGATGATGCTATAACCTCAAGAATTTGAAGAGCGGAAATAATTCCATCGCCCGAGGAAGTATTATCCGCACAAATAATATGTCCAGAACCTTCACCTCCGAGCACCCCATTGTACTTCTGCATTTGCTCCATGACATATCTATCACCAACATTTGCTTCAATAAAAGTTATTCCCAGTTCTGAAAGTGCCAATCTAATGCCAAGATTGGTCATCTTGGTTCCTACCACAATATTGTTAGTAAGACGATTATCTTGCATCCATTTTTTTGCAATGATGAAAACTATCTGATCTCCGTCAACAACATTTCCCTGAGAGTCAACCATGATTAGTCGGTCTCCATCTCCATCAAAGGCAATACCCAAATCTGAATTACTTTCAATAACTTCTTTTTGAAGAGAGGTCGTATCTGTCGCCCCGCAGTTTGCGTTAATGTTATATCCGTCAGGATGATTATTGATAATCTGAACTTGTGCACCAAGTTCAGAAAAGATACATTGAGCCATTTGATAAGTCGCACCATTGGCACAGTCAACAACAATCTTTAATCCACTAAGGGATAGCTTTTTGTTGAAGTTGGACTTACAAAATTCGACATATCGTCCAATAGATTGTTCATGGCGAATAGCTTTGCCCAATAAATTACTATCTACACTTTTAATTTCAGACTCATTCAGAAGTTCTTCAATTGCATCCTGATCATCATCACTTAATTTAAAACCTTCTGATGAAAAAAACTTAATGCCATTATCATAAAAGGGATTGTGGGAAGCGCTGATAACAACCCCAGCAGAGGCATTATAAGCCTTGGTCAAATAAGCGATTGCCGGAGATGGCATCGGACCTAACAAACCAACATCAACTCCTGCTGAGAGAAAGCCTGCCTCTAGGGCAGATTCAAAAATATAGCCAGATACACGAGTATCTTTACCAATAATTACCGATGCCTTACCTTTTCTTGATAGAACAGTCCCTGCGGCCCATCCCAGCTTTAGGAAAAATTCAGGAGTAATGGGGTGAACGCCGACCTTTCCTCTAATACCGTCAGTTCCAAAATACTTAACCAAAATTACCTCGCTGAATTAACTTGTGTAACTCAATATATCCAAAGCATCTTGTGTTTCAGATACATCATGAACTCGTATTATATCAGCACCATTCTGAACTGTAATAATTGCTGCAGTTACACTGCCAATCACTCGATCACTCACTTCAGCATTATTTAACATCGCACCTATCATGGATTTTCTAGATAAGCCTGACAAAAGCCTTAGGCCAAAAGATTTAAATTCACCAAATCGATTCAGTATTTCTAAATTATGCTCAAAGGTTTTTCCAAAACCAAAACCGGGATCCAAAATGATTCTTGATTCATCAATACCATATTCTTTGCAAGCAAAAATTCTTTGATCAAAAAAATCCTTGATATCGTCTATGACATTCTTGTATTTGGGATTTTGTTGCATAGTTCTGGGCTTCCCTTGCATATGCATCAAACAAACATCAGCCTGGGTGTCGCAAACATTTTCAAGAGCGCCAGGATTTTGAAGAGCATTGACATCATTTACAAGACTTGCTCCAGCCTCTATCGCTGCTTTCATCACTTCAGGTTTAGAAGTATCTATTGAAATCGTTTGCTTAATTTTTTGACTGAGTGATTCAATGATTGGGATGGTTCTTAAGAGCTCTTCTTCGAGAGAGACTTCTGATGCCCCAGGTCTTGTTGACTCGCCGCCAATATCAATAATATCAGCACCTTGATTCACCATCTCTATTGCACGGTGAATAGCGATTCCTTTTTGTGTGAATTGACCGCCATCTGAAAAAGAATCAGGTGTCACGTTTAGGACACCCATGATCAAGGCAGGTTTTTTCATGAAATTAGGCTAGCTGTTCTTTACCGCTTCCGCTCATTGGCTGATCGTCAGAGTCATCAGGGTTAACAGAAGATGCTCCTTTGCCTAGCTCTTCAGAAACAACATCTGAGTCAACTATAGCTTCCGCAACTCTCATTTTTTTACGCTCCATCAGATCATCAATTTGCCCTGAATCTATAGTCTCATGTTCAACGAGAGCCTTAGCCATAGCGTGTAAGATATCAATATTGTCAGTTAATATCTTGGTAGCCTTCTCATAATTTGTATCAATAATCTTTCTGACTTCTTGGTCAACTTGCTTGAATGTTTCTTCTGAGATTTGCTTATGTTTGGTAACTTGTCTTCCAAGAAATACTTCACCTTCGTTTTCTCCGTAAGCCATTGGACCTAGAACATCAGACATGCCCCATAATTTGACCATTTTATGAGCAAGTTCAGTTGCTCTTTCTATATCATTACTCGCGCCTGTGGTCACCGCGTCTTTGCCGTATATAACTTCTTCAGCAATTCTTCCACCAAATAAAGATGCAATTTGAGAGTTAATTTTTTGTCTGGACAAGCTGTAAGAATCTTTTTGCGGCAAAAACATAGTCACACCTAATGCTCTGCCCCTTGGGATGATACTAACCTTGTAGACAGGATCGTGTTCTGGAACCAACCTGCCAACAATGGCATGCCCAGCCTCATGGTAAGCAGTCATTTCTTTCTCTGCATCATCCATGACCATGGTTTTGCGCTCAGTACCCATCATGATTTTATCTTTAGCCTGCTCAAGTTCTTGCATTCCAACGAGATTCTTATTCTTAGATGCTGCTATCAGTGCAGCTTCATTACAAAGATTCGCCAGATCTGCTCCCGAAAAACCCGGTGTTCCTTTAGCAATATTCTTCGATTTGACGTTCTTGGCGATAGGAAGATTTCTCATGTGAACTTTAAGAATAGCATCCCTACCGTTTATATCTGGTAAGCCAACAGTGACTTGTCGATCAAAACGTCCTGGTCTTAACAGTGCAGGATCTAGTACATCTGGTCTATTCGTTGCAGCAACTACAATGATTCCCTCAGAGCCTTCAAAACCATCCATTTCAACAAGCATCTGGTTAAGAGTTTGCTCTCTTTCATCATGGCCACCACCCATTCCAGCGCCTCTTTGTCTTCCGACAGCATCGATTTCATCGATGAAAATAATACATGGTGCATTTTTCTTGGCTTGCTCAAACATGTCTCTAACTCGCGATGCGCCCACACCAACAAACATCTCAACAAAATCAGAGCCTGAGATAAAGAAGAAAGGTACGTTTGCTTCACCTGCAACCGCCTTGGCAAGCAAAGTTTTACCTGTACCTGGTGGTCCAACCATCAGAACACCTTTAGGTATCTTGCCTCCAACTTTAGTGAATTTACCAGGATCAGATAGGAATTGAACCAATTCTCCAACTTCTTCCTTGGCCTCATCAACACCAGCCACATCCTTAAATGTAATATTAGACTCGTCTTTAGTAATAAGTCTTGCTTTTGATTTTCCAAAACTTAATGGATTTTTACCACCCATCTGACCAGAAGCGCCTTTCATTGTGTAAAGGATCACACCAATTAACAATAAAATTGGAGCTAGTGAAATGATGAGCTGCTTAAAGAATCCTTCTTTTTCAGGGGGTTTTGCCTCGACAATAACTCCGTTATCAAGAAGGTCACCCATCAAACCTAAGTCACCTGGACTATAAGTAGAGAACTCAATACCTCCTGCGCCAACACCAGTGATATTATTACCCGCAATAGTGACTCTAGAAACGTCACCCTGTTTAACACTCTGTATAAATTCAGAATATGTCACGTTGTTTTTTGTTGTACCAAGATCAAACTGACCAAACAAAGAGGTCAAAAGAAATCCCAAAACAAGCCAAATTAGAATATTTTTATACATAATGTTCAATTCGAAAAAATATTAATATACCCTCTGCGTATCTTATATATGGTTTTTTCTCGGATTTTCAACCCTACAAACATCTCCAGTAGGAGATCGAGAAGTTAAAATAGCAAGAAAAAATTTAAAAATGATTAAATCAAAACTTTTAATATCTTTACTCTTTATCAGCATTATAGGTGGATGTGGTTTTCATACGCCTTATAAAAATAAGAGTATTAATGCGACAATCACGGGTCAAACCCAGTCATTTCTCGCCAAAAAAATTACTCAAAGATTGAATCGAGATATCCCTGCCACCCTTACCGTTGAAATTATCAACGTAACTAAACGACAAGATGCAGGCTCCTATAACAGTAATGGAAATGAGTCAGGTTATAACCTGACATATTCTGCTCCAATTAAAGTTTATGACAAGGATCAAAAATTACTACTCGATAAAAGTTTTTCTGCAAACACTTACCTGAGAAAACTCACTTCTTCCCAGGCAGATCGAATTCAAATCGAAGAAGCCTATGAAAAACTTTCGGATTCAATTGTTAGAAAATTTATTCGCCAATTAAACCGATTGAATGAAAGTTAGATCCGAAGAATTAAAAAATTTCCTTAAAACTCAGTCCTCTAATCTTTTCCTTACCTATGGGAGTGAAATACTTCTAGTTAATGAGTCAATAGAGCATATTAGATCCTTCTCAAAAAAACTGGGTTTCGATGAGCTTGTGAGATTCGATATTAATGCAAGTTTTGACTGGAATACAGTTTTTAATGAATTGAGCGAAACATCGCTTTTCTCATCCCACAAAATCATCATGTTGAATCTAGGGAATGCAAAAATTGGTGTGAAAGGGTCGAATGCCATTGATGAAATTACCCAATGCATTCCGGATAATATTCACATTATATTAACAGCAGAAAAGTTAGAGAGAACACAATTAAATAGCAAGTGGTTTAAATCAGTCGATAGAAATGGGGTGGTCATCGCGCATTACTCGATTGAAATATCTCAACTATTAAATTGGACCATTCAAAAACTGAATAGCCTAGGCATAAAAAATAATCAAAAAATTGCAGAACTAATTGCAGTCAACACAGAAGGAAATCTTCTAGCAACAGATCAAGAGATTAAAAAGATTGCGCTTGCTTACCCTTCTGGTGAAATTGATTTAGATGAGTATAAAAAATATATCACAGAGCAATCAAAGTACTCTATTTTCAATCTCATTGATTCTTCTTTTCTTGGGAAATCCAGTCAAGTTATCAAAATTTTTAAAACGTTATCTGATGACTCCAGTTTCCCCGTAATTCTTTCATCTTCTCTTTACAGGGAGTTAAATAATCTAATTAATATGTCACTAGATCTGCGAATGGGTAAAAGTCTCGAGGAGGTATATCAGAGTCACGGTGTATGGAGTTATAAGAAAAATATCATTAAAACCGCTTTATTAAAACATTCTTTCCAGCATTTACAAAAGTTTCTCATGCGACTGAGTCGTGTTGACCGTGCAATCAAAGGCAGGGATAATACGCCAGTATTAGAGGAATTAGAGGCCATCCTACTGGGTCTATCAGGAGTAAAGAATGTCAGTTAAAGAATTGATCGATGTACTTGGAAATCAAGCCAAGACTGCTTCCATGTCTTTAAGAAATGTCTCGACCGAACAAAAAAACCGGGCACTACTTGCTATCGCTCAGAACATAAGTGGTAGCCGTAATGACATTCTAAAAGCAAATCAATTAGACGTTAAAAATGCTCAAGAGAAGAACTTATCTGATGCCCTGATTGATAGACTTTTACTCAATGAAGAAAGAATTGATTCTATTATCCAAAGTCTTAATCAAATTGCTTTACTCGAAGATCCTGTTGGAGAAATAACGGATCTTAAATACCGCCCAAGTGGTATCCAAGTTGGAAAAATGAGAGTGCCTTTAGGCGTTCTAGGGATTATCTATGAATCTAGACCTAATGTCACCATTGATGCCTCAGCCTTATGTCTCAAATCATCGAATGCTGTGATTTTAAGAGGTGGTTCTGAGTCTATTAATTCCAATCAAGCTTTATATAAATGTATTCAAGATGGTCTTAAAAGTTCTGATCTTGATGTTAATTGTGTCCAACTTGTTAATACTATAGATCGTGATGCGGTGACATCTCTGGTCAGCAATGAAAATGTCGATGCTATTATTCCTCGCGGCGGAAAAGGGCTGGTTTCTGCCATCAGTGAGTCCTCTCGTGTTCCTGTCATAAAACATCTTGATGGAATTTGTCACACTTACATTGATGATGAAGCGGATATTAAAAAAGCTGTGGATATTGCTTTCAATGGAAAGACTCGCAGATATGGGGTTTGCAACGCTACGGAGACTCTACTCGTTCACAAGAATGCGCCTAAATCAATTCTTGAGAACCTAGTCAAACGATATACAGATGAAGGTGTGGAACTAAGAGGGTGTAAAAAAGCTTTGAACCTCTTTTCAGGAATGAATAGCGCCAATGATGATGACTGGTCTACTGAGTACTTAGCCCCAATTTTGTCGATCAAAATAGTTGAAAATATTGATCAGGCAATTGCACATATTGAAAAGTATGGTTCTGGTCATACCGAGTCAATAGTGACTGAAAATATTTCAACCGGACGTTATTTCTTAAATCTAGTGGATTCTTCTTCAGTAATGATTAATGCCTCCACAGGATTTGCTGATGGTGGTGAGTATGGTTTAGGGGCAGAGATTGGTATCAGCACTGATAAGTTTCATGTCAGAGGCCCTGTAGGATTAGAAGGTCTAACCTCTCAAAAGTATATTGTCATCGGTAACGGACACATCAGAGGATAGGTATGAGTATTGAAAAAACACTCGCAGTATTTGCGCGAGGATCTGATGAAATCATCCCACTTGATGATTTAAAGGCCAAATTAAAAAAAGGAAACCCGCTGAAAATTAAGGCAGGTTTTGACCCTACTGCACCGGATCTTCATCTGGGGCATACGGTTCTTATTAACAAACTAAAACAGCTCCAAGACTTAGGTCATGAAATCCTATTTCTCATTGGTGATTTCACGGCAATGATTGGAGACCCAACAGGCAAGAGTGCTACCCGACCTCCGCTCTCGGATGAGCAAATTCAAGAGAACTCAAAAACATATCAGGATCAAGTTTTTAAAATCCTGGATAAAAATAAAACTCAAGTAGTTTTTAATTCTCATTGGATGAAAAAACTCTCCTCAGCAGACATGATTAAACTTGCCTCACAGCAAACGGTAGCCAGAATGCTTGAACGAGATGACTTTTCCAAAAGATATAAATCTGGACAAGGTATTTCAATCCATGAGTTTCTCTACCCACTGGTCCAAGGGTATGACTCTGTAGCACTAGAGGCAGACGTTGAGCTTGGCGGTACTGATCAAAAATTTAATTTACTGATGGGTCGAGAGCTGCAAAAGAATAACAATCAAGAACCTCAAATCATTTTAACCATGCCAATTCTTGAAGGTTTGGATGGCGTGCAAAAAATGTCCAAATCGTTAAACAACTATATCGCCATTGATGATTCACCCGATGAGATGTTTGGTAAGATCATGTCAATCTCAGATGATTTGATGTGGAGATATCTCGAGCTATTAAGTTTTGAGTCTATGGAAACAATTGAATCATGGAAAACAGAAGTAGATCAAGGAGAGAACCCAAGAAATATCAAATTTAGACTTGCCAATGAAATTATTACTAGATTTCATTCAGAGGAAGATGCAAAAGTTGCTAACCAAAACTTTATCGATCGTTTCGCAAAGAATCAAATTCCTGATGAGATGGATGAATACGAATTTGAGGCTGGAATAAAGATTGGCAATCTACTTAAAGATGCAAATCTAGTTGATTCAACTTCAGAGGCCTTTCGAATGATAAAACAAGGCGCTGTCAAAATTGATGGAGAAAAAGTCTTCGATAAAGACATCAATCTTCCATCAGGCACTGCTGTCTATCAAGTGGGTAAAAGAAAATTTGCCAGAATTACCTTATCATAAGCGAATTTATCTAAATCACAAAATTGTCTATAATATGCTTCATGGGGATGACATGGCTTCGACGAGGAGTTGGATCTCAAGGATGCATGTCGAGGATAAAGATAGCTCGTTAAAACGTTCTTTAAAATAATAGTTGCAAACGAAAACAACTACGCTCTAGCAGCTTAATGCTAGCCACTCCTTAGGGATTGTCTGTGTTTCTAAGATAGTGGTCGATTAGCAGACTCGCCCTTTTGTATTTTCAGGGCGGAAGGGTTAAATTGAACTGAAATCGTCTCTCGTATCCCTGTCGGTCGGGTGACAAGAGATTAAATCAATAGACCAAACTAAGCATGTAGACTCTTTGACTGAAAGTTTTCGGACGCGGGTTCGATTCCCGCCATCTCCACCAAATAATCTAATGTGTTAATAATCAAATACTTATGAATATCAATATATTTTATTTTGTAGCAAGTATTTGTATCAATAAAACTGCTGGCAACTTTTGAAAACCTATTAAGCAGATCAATATCATATTACTACCTCGATATTTTTAAAGCAAATAGAATTGAAAAAAACAAATGGATATTCTATGGATTTTTTTAAAAAAGCACTTGATGCAAGAATAGCTCTAGTTGTTATTGCCTTGTTCGATATATTCCTTTTTCTAATTGTTGGTGCCTGGACCGTGGGCGGTGGTGAAACTATGATGACAGGCCTAGCTGCTAAAGCAATTATTGGAGATCAGATTAACAACATCCCTTTCTGGAAAATTGTTTTCCCGCCAGATTTTGGATATTGGAAGATTTATATTTCAGTGGGAATGTTATTTGGTGCCTTTCTTGGAGCGAAACTCAGTGGTGAATTTTTCTGGAGGTTCCCAGGAAGTCTTTCAGAGTGGGTTATGATAACAATAGGTGGTCTTCTTATGGGTATAGGGATAAGACTAGCTTTTGTTTGCAATGTATCAACATTCTTTGGACTTACTCCAGAGATGAACTTAGGGGGTTACTTATCCTTAACAGGGATTATTGCTGGAGCCTGGTTTGGCTCAATGATCTATAAAAAAATTCTTGGTTTTTAGGGGTTATTATGTCTGTAATTGGTGAATCTTTAGTGGCTTTTATTTTTGGATCAATCATTGGTCTATTGGTTCAAAGGTCAAGATTTTGCAACACTGCTGCATTGAGAGATGCAATTCTTTTTAAAAACTTTAGAAATACTGAGGCTCTTCTTTTGGCGATGATGGTACTAACAATTGGTTTCACCTTATTTATAACCTTTGGTCAAGGAAATACCATGAAATTTGATGTTGGACTAAATCAAATAATCGGTTTATTTATTTTTGGTGTTGGTATGGTTTTAGCAGGTGCATGTACAGTTTCAACTTGGGTTAAAACAGGAGAGGGAAATGTTGGTGCCATCTGGGCCCTTCTTTTCACATTCATCGGTATGTTTATTTTTTCATTGCTTTGGAGTTATAGCTACTGGCCTCCGGCTCCAATAGCCATGACTGGCGAACCCAATCCAGAAACTTTCCAGTTGGGATACGCCAATGCAGCAACACTCCAGGAGAAAACTGGTATTCCAGCTATATTTTTTGGAATCATTCAATTCATGGTTCTTCTGGGAATATATTTAAAAATTCAAAAAAAGAAAAAAAGCAAGGAGTAAGCAATGGGTCTATTTGGTTCCAAGAAAAAAGAATCCTCGGATAACACAGAAAATCAGGTTGAAACTATTACTCTTGAAAACGGCGAGAGTTATGAAACTAACGCAATAGTTAATTGTCTTGGTTTCTCCTGTCCTCGTCCTCAATTAATGACAAAAGCAGCATCTGCAAAAGCGAGTTCAGGAGATATTATTTGTATTAAAGTTGACAATCCAACTTCTATGGAATCCCTACAAACAATGGAATCTGAATTAGAGTGTAAATATATAGGCACTTTATTTTCTGAAAATAGTTGGAAAGTTATCATGCGAAAGGATTAGCTATTATGGATAGATTAACTGAAAAATTCTTTGCAATATTCAGCGCATTAATAATCATTTCAGCGTTGTATGTTTTTTTTCATGTTTTCACCACAGAAGTAGCAGATTTAAGAATAACGAAAAATGGAGTGCCACTGTTGATATCGGATGCAATTAATCCAGAAAATGGTAAGTCAGTTTCTATTGATGATCTTGTCTATCATTACAAAGGTATGTAGCTTATGGATTTAGAAACTATATTTCAAATTATTGGGTTTATTGTTGCTTTCTCTGTCATGTACTTAGCATTTACAAAATAGACTTATGAATGATGAAAAAAAACTAGCAATTAAATTCATGGTCATTTCACTTGGTATGGCTGTAGTTTTAATTGCATTACTCCTTCCGGGTGCACAAATCTCGCAGGAAGCGTCGCTAAAAATTGATACGCCTCAGAATATTGAAGACTTCGATCAATTGATAAATATGGGTCCAGACTATGGAGAGCTTTCAGTTATAGACTTAATGGGTTTTTATATAGAGAACCCACCTCAAAAGAATACTACAGGCGCTGCTCCAAAGAGACATTTTGGTGGCTGTTAATGAGCAGATTAATAACTTTAATGTTTTTGTTCTTTGCTTCAGCTTATGTAGCTTCATCTGAAATATCTATCATTCATGAACCTGAAAAACTAAATAATGCTACTTTTATAGACATCAGAGATTCGTCTAAATGCAAATTTAGGACAATCCAAAAATCAAAATGTATCCCTATTAATGGACTAATCAACAAAGATAATATCATCAGTTTTCGTGATTTCTATTGGTTGCTTTCTGTGAATAATCTTAATCACCTTGATCAAGTTGTTATTTTTGGAAAAAACATGGAAGAGGCAAAATTATTTGCCGGAATGCTTTATCTTGCTGGGCATAAAAAAATATATCTCTTAGATATGAACATCAAAGATATATACAAAAATTTCAAATTAGGCAAAGGTATAGAGCGAGGATTATTTAGAACAAAAATCTATGAAGGTGAACTCCAGTCTCATCTTATTATGTCTGAAAAAAATCTATCTACAAAATCTCAGAGGTCAAATATTATTAATTTCGTCAATTCAATTATTGACGGGACACATGAAAAAGTTCAGATATGAATATCTTATTAGTTATCTCTCATAATGATTTGGGAAATTTTCTACATCCTCTTTTAGAAAAA
>Ga0233451_10001116_pt1 | contig 26315 bp, 20 predicted proteins | sample 011ome_29_FD_183052 | JGI IMG/M metagenome (GOLD analysis project Ga0233451, IMG submission 183052) | Coastal salt marsh microbial communities from the Groves Creek Marsh, Skidaway Island, Georgia - 011504CT (spades assembly) | ecosystem: Environmental > Aquatic > Marine > Intertidal zone >... | reverse complement strand
CTGGTACAAAACTATAAACTACATCTAGTGGTGTGGTGCTTGTGTTGGTCCACTCATCCAAGGCGATGACATCTGATGCTAAATTCGTTCCCTCTACAGCATTAAAACTGCCTGCTACTAATCCTGCCGCTGGGGTAATGGCAGTAAGCTCATAACTCCCCACTGGAAGCCCATAAACATCATCCCCTAATATAAGGTCAACTGTTGAGTCACTACAAATCGTTGTGGTTTGATTTGATACTACAGGCTCTGGATTGACCGTAACAGTAACGGTAAATGTTGCTCCCGCACAATTGTCCGACGAGACTGGTACTAAACTATAAACCACATCTAATGGTGTGGTGCTTGTGTTGGTCCACTCGTCCAAGGCGATGGCATCTGATGCTAAATTCGTTCCCTCTACAGCATTAGAACTGCCTGCTACTAATCCTGCCGCTGGAGTAATGGCGGTAAGCTCATAACTCACCACCGAAGGGCCATCGGCATCATCCCCTAATGTAAGGTCAACTGTTGAGTCACTACAAATCGTTGTGGTTTGATTTGATACCTCTGGATTAGGATATACAATAATATCAAATTGAGTAGTTTCATAACAAGTTGGAAACCCATCCTCTTCAACTCGAACATATATTGTTGTTGATGTTGTAGTCAATGGACTGCCAAGAGCATTTGTGCCAGATTCTGCTTCTGCTTCAGTAGAATGATAAGTTACTGTAAACGTTGAAGGATCCTGTGTGCCTAAAATCGTGGCTGTTTGCTGCTCTAAATCAAATATTGAGGTGACTGCCCCAGTACTGCTCGTGTCACAATCGAAAAGATCAACCGGAGTAGTAGCAGTCGCTTTGTTATTGACTATTAAATTGAATAATGGATCGGGAGTGACAATAAAGCAGCCTCCTCCTCCAGCACTTTGAACGCGAACATAAATTCCTTGTTCATCCGAAGTACTCAAATATGGGCTTACTAAATTATCTGTTCCAGCTTCAGCAGTTTCAAAAGTAGTATAGTATGTTACCACATAATCTGTTGCTGATTGACCTCCTAAAATATCTATTGTCTGTTGTTCTAAATCAAATTCCTCAATACCATCATTGGTTAAATCATCGCATAAATTCAAATCATCAACTGGATTTATTTGAGGTAAATCGATAAGTTTGAGTAGAAAAGATTCAATTTCAAAACAATTTGAATCTAAATATTCGAATCTAACAAAAATCTCTTCTTGGTCAACTCCATCATAATTAATGATATCAGCGATAGCGTTAACATCATTTTCTGCATCTTCCAAAGAATTATGAAATGTAACTACATAATCATCAGGGTTTGGAGTAGGCACAAGCATTGTCTGTTCATTTTGAGATAAATCAAAAATATATGGTGGTGCTGGTTGATCGCAAATCAGAAGATCTGTTGGAGTATCATAAATTATTTCAGGGAGTACATCAACACAAACTTCATATGTATACTCGCAATCGAAATTATCGAGAGCGGTGTATGTATAACAAAATTGACCCTCTGTGCCAGGCGCAATTGTAATCGTATCTCCATCGTCTGCTATGATAGTTGGATCATCCGCCCATGAACCTGAAACAATTTCGGGAGTGAATGAAAGATTTGGAGGTTGAAGAGCTGGATCAAAGCTTAGGCTCCAAGAAAAAATATAGCCATTGTCTAACCCAATATTATCAGTGATTCTGATTGTCCAACTTCCATTTAAGGAAGATCCAATTAATCCATCAAGAGTTTCATCCGATGAATAAGTTCCAGCAGGAACAAAACTGTCAGTGTACGTAGCTGTTGTACTATCGCCGTTGGGAAAAGTTCCGCCTGATTGAATTCCATCAACCAACGTTGGGTATGAGTTGCCTGGGACAAAACAGTATAAGTAGCCTTCACCAGGTGTAGTATTGGAAGACTCTCCGTCAACTGTTCCGGTAGCCCATGGCACTCCAAGGTTAGCTGAACCACCTCCTTGATTTTGTAGAATAACTGTTTGACCAGATGGAGAAATTATTTCAATATCCAAATCGCCTAAATAGGAATGCTCTAACTCTAAACAAATGTCAACTAATTGATTAATATCATCAAGAGTTTGATCTGAATCAAAACAATCCACAATTATGGAGGTTTCATAGGATACACCACTTCCATCGGGTAGGAATGTAACTTCACTTTCAGGTGGTGTACATTCATTATAATATGGTGTGGGTGTAACTACTGCTCTTACGATTGTGCTATCGCCAAAACATAAAGGATTTGTTTGTGCTCTTGTGCCAGTAAAGTCAGGAGTTGTACTGACTTTAATAATTTGATTTATCAAATTTGTATTTCTACATCCTTCGGGAAAAATACTGGTATTTGTATCCCAAATATTTAAATTGGCTACATAAACTCCAGGTTCATCAAAAGAAAAAGTTGCTGTTAGACCATCAATGACCGTCCCATCTCCTGTTTCCCATTGGTATGTAGCACCATCTCCTCCGCCTGGTTCAGAAAATGTCCCACTTCCAGTTAGTGTAATTTCTTCACCAGGACATACCAAAATAAAACCATCTTCATTTGGCGCTGGAAAAGCAGAATCAAGTTGAGCTTGAATAGTTTGACATTCTTGAGGAGGATCTTGACAAGATATATTAGCCTGCCATCCTGAAAAACTAGCTCCACTACTGCTTGTAAATACTATGGTCAAACATCCTGTAGGATTTGTTCCAGTAGCAATGACGGTTCCAGGACTATCATCAGCGGTAAAACCTGAAAAATCTCCCATGAGTGTTGCTGGATCATCTGCATTGTCAGCGTTATAAATGCTAAGGATGTCAGCATTTGTTTGAGTTTCAAATGAGGTAAAATTTAATTGAATCACCTGTCCGGGAGTGTCTGGGCAAATAGTTAAAGTATAGTCCTCATTATCAGCATAATTGCCATCGGCTCCCCCAGAGTCATAAAAAATTCCATTACAAGTATTTATCGTTCCGTCTGTCATGGTATATATTGGTGTTTCTACACAAACCGGAACTGTGTTTGGTTTAAATTGGGCTTCAAGTACAGCAACATAAGCATCTACAACATCTGTTTGACCTTCTGAAAACATGTACAGACATGCATCATCCCCATAGTCCATATAACTCATAGTGAGTGCAAACTCTCCATCTTCACAGCCATTAACACTTCCAGGATTTGGACAGCCAAAGTTTGGACTATCAATATTTGGAGTATCTGCAATACCATCATCTTCTGAGCAACTGCCTGGGCCATTACCCCATGGATGTCTCAGGTTAAAAAAATGTCCCAGCTCATGTGTTGTAGTTCTCCCAAGATCATAAGGTGCTCCAGGTATAATACCCGAGTCTGTACAACCTGATCCAGAGCCAAAAGCTCCTAAATTCATTGTTACTGCTTGACCCGCTGCAATACTTCCGCCTAAGGGAGAGAACCCAAGCAATCCACCACCAATATCTTTAATTAAAAAGTTCATATAACCACCCCATAAAGGGTCTACTTCTGCTCCCCCACCAAAATCATAACCAATAGTAACAGCTGGCCCCCCTTCTACCAATTCATCGTCTGTATTTTCAGGGTGGTTTGAAGTGGCAATACAAAATTTTATATTGGCAACACCATGATTTACCCCAGGATAAAAACCACTCGCAACGTTCCAAAGAGTTGCATCTGGATTTGTTGCAGTATAATCACCATTAAGGATGTCTATTTGATTTTGAGCTAGTGCTTCCAAGCATGCACGGTCCGTCTCTTGTGCTTCTGGAAAATGAACAGCAACAGGTATTACTATTTCATCCATGATAGATCTTTGTTGCATATTTTGTCTTCGCAACAATTCAGCATTAAACTTTTTTTGATTTTCGGCCCATTGACTAGCAAAAACAGGGTCTTTCATCAGCTCCTCCATATGGTCTTCCATGCCACATGTACGCTGTTGCGCTGAAACATAAAGCCCAGAGAATACAATTAAAAGTATAAATAGTGTAATTTTTTTCATGGTTAATTGTTGTAGTGTTGTGGCTTAATCAAAATGAAGTAGTCGGTTCGATCGACGCTGTAGTATTGATACCCTTTACGATGAAAAGGAAAGTTGTATTTCAACGGATTGAAAGTTGTTGGGTCAAAAAACTGATCTCTTTGAAGATCAGAAACAAAGGCATTAAAAAGAGAAACTTCTGAGAGTAGCGGATATGGTTTTTTGTGATCAGCTTCAGAAAATTTATTAATGACAACTCTGTTTCTGAGAATTTCTTTAATTCCTAAAACACGGTTTGGACGATTGAGAATTTCTGTTGATAGAGCTGCACCATAAACTTCTTGAAGTTTACTTAGCTCATCATCGGAAAATGGAGTTTTTGTATTGGTGTTGAACTTTATAACACCTAAAGAGTTCTTAGGTACATTAGAATTTTGCCCAAAACAGGAAAATGAAACGAATGCACAAAAGACAATATTGAAAAATAATGCTCTCATAAAAGTTAAATTGGTTCACAAAAGCAATAAATATTAGACGAACTAACAACTTGCTAGTGTGGTAAAATTGGTTTATTTGCGGAGATTAAATTAATATTCTACACAACATAAAATTAATAAAAATATTTTCAACAATGTCTAAAAATCTGTTAATAATCATAAATCATAACTTCAAAGAGAGAAAATAACTATCTTTGTCATTACATTAAAACACAATTATTTAATCAAATTAATGGGAATACAAATAAACTCTGCTGAAGCAGACAACCTTGGAGATCATCATATTGGGACATCTTCAGATACACCAATTCGAAATGATGCTTTTCTTTTGAATAATGAAGAAAAAATTGAAATCATAAAAGATGATGTCAAACACATAATGGAAACACTTGGACTGGATTTAGCTGATGATAGTCTAAGGGGTACTCCAAACAGAGTTGCAAAAATGTTTGTCAATGAAATTTTTGGTGGACTTGACCCAGAGAAAAAACCAAAAGCTTCGACATTTCAAAATAAATACAATTATGGTGAAATGCTTGTCGAAAAAAACATTACAGTATACTCAACTTGTGAGCATCATTTACTCCCAATTGTTGGAAGAGCGCATGTGGCTTACATCTCTAACGGAACTGTTGTTGGATTATCCAAAATGAATAGAATTGTAGATTATTATGCAAGAAGACCACAAGTTCAAGAGCGTCTTACAATTCAAATTGTAAAAGAGCTTCAAAATGTTTTAAATACAAAAGACGTTGCATGTGTAATTGATGCCAAACACCTTTGCGTTAATTCTAGAGGAATTAAAGACATTGAGAGTAGTACAGTAACAAGTGAGTTTGGTGGAAAATTCAAAAACAAAGAAACTAAAAGAGAGTTTTTGGATTACATTCAATTAAGCACAAAATTCTAAAAACATTAGCCATCAAATGAAGTTATTTGAGGAACATAAAATCAAAATTTACAATTCCATTACTGGAAAAAAAGAAGCGTTTAAACCAATAAACGAAGGTCATATTGGACTCTACGTTTGTGGCCCAACAGTGTACAGCAATGTTCATTTAGGCAATGTAAGAACCTTTATGTCATTCGATATGATTTTTCGATATTTCAAACATTTAGGCTATAAAGTGCGCTATGTTCGAAACATTACCGATGCAGGGCACTTAGAAAATGATGAGGACCAAGGTGAAGATCGCATTGCAAAAAAAGCAAGATTAGAACAACTAGAACCTATGGAAGTAGTTCAAATGTACACTGTAGATTTTCACAACATTTTAAATACTTTCAATTTTCTTCCACCCAGTATAGAACCTACAGCTACAGGACATATTGTAGAACAAATTGAAATTATAAAAGAAATTATTGATAACGGTTTTGCTTATGAAGCCAATGGGTCAATTTATTTTGATGTTATCAAATACAATGAATCCAATAATTATGGAGTTTTGAGTGGTCGAAAAATAGAAGACCTCATACACAACACACGAGCACTTGATGGTCAGTCTGACAAAAAAAACCCACAAGATTTTGCCCTTTGGAAAAAAGCTGAGCCACAACACATTATGCGATGGCCATCGCCATGGGGTATTGGTTTTCCAGGGTGGCATTTAGAGTGTACTGCTATGAGTACCAAATACTTAGGTGAACAATTTGATATTCATGGAGGTGGTTTAGATTTAAAATTTCCTCACCACGAATGTGAAATCGCACAAGCAAAAGCATGGCACAATCACAACCCAGTTAACTATTGGATGCATGCCAATATGCTAACACTAAACGGTCAAAAAATGGCAAAATCTACAGGAAATAATATTTTACCTGCAGAGATTCTTAGTGGTGATACTGACAAACTCTCCAAAGGATTTTCGCCCTCTGTTGTTCGGTTTTTTATGATGCAAGCCCACTACAGAAGTATATTGGATTTCAGTAACGATGCGCTTTTGGCCTCAGAAAAAGGATTTCAAAAATTAATGGATGCTCTTGACACACTTTCATCATTATCTGCATCAGAAGTTTCGTCAGATTTTGATGTTTCAGCTTGGAAACAAAGCTGTTACAATGCCATGAATGACGATTTTAATACGCCGATTTTAATTGCTGAAATTTTTAGTGCTGTTAAATATGTCAATCAAATAAAAGATGGTACAAATACTATCGATGCAGAGAGTCTAAAATTACTTATAAAAACATTAGATGCATTTATTTTTGACCTCTTAGGCCTTCAAAAAACCTCAACAGAATCCTCTAGCGATAAACTTGCAGTCACTGTTCAACTTCTAATTTCGATGAGAAATGAAGCTCGATCACAAAAAAACTTTGCACTTTCAGATCAAATACGGGATCAATTGGCCGAAATCGGAATTCAATTAAAAGACGGTAAAGAAGGAACAACTTTTTCTGTAGAATAAGTTTATGACTTTATTGAAAAAATTATTGATTACATTAATTAAGGGATATCAAAAATGGATTTCTCCACTACTCCCAGCACGTTGTAGATTTCAACCAACATGCTCTCAATATTGCATAGAGGCGCTGCAAGAACATCATTTTTTAAAAGGTGTTTTTTTTGGGATAAAACGAATTTTTAAATGTCACCCGTGGGGAGGATCGGGACATGATCCTGTTCCAAAAAATAATAATTAGTAAAAGTCTAGTATTCTTTCCAATCTCTTTCATTTCTTTATATTTACAACCAAAACAAAACAACATTATGAATTTTTTACAAATTGTATGGGAACCTGCATCGGAAGGAATTAGATTATTTGGAGATTTCAAAATTCATTATTATAGTTTAATGTGGATGATTGCTTTCATTTTTGGTCTTCAAATCATGAAAAAAATCTACAAAAATGAGGGAGAATCAGAAAGCAAAATGGATAGTTTGTTTATGTATTCCGTTTTGGGAATTATGATTGGGGCAAGATTGGGTCATGTTATTTTTTATCAATCAGAATTATTTCGAGAGGATTTTTTTAGTGTGTTTTTACCCTTCAAATTTAGCGGAGGTTTTGAATTTACGGGCTTTAGAGGTTTGGCTAGTCATGGGGCAGCCATTGGGATGATTATTTCCATGTATATCTACAATAAAAAAATACTTAAAAAGTCTGTTTTATGGATTTTGGACCGTGTTGTAATTCCTTGTGCACTGGGTGCAATATTTATTAGAATTGGTAATTTTTTTAATTCTGAAATGATCGGAAAACCAGCAAGTGAGGATTTACCATGGGCTATCATTTTTAAAGATATGGACTCCATCCCTCGTCACCCTGGCCAATTGTACGAAGCTTTTGGATATATTTTTGTGTTTTTAATTTTATTTCTTTTGTATTGGAAGACCAACAAAAGACAACAAGAAGGGTTTCTTTTTGGATTATTTTTACTCTTGCTTATGGCGGTTAGAGTTTTTGTTGAACAATTTAAAATTGCACAAGTTGATGGCCGAGAAGATTGGATTTTAGGATTGAACACAGGACAAGTTCTTAGTATTCCTTTTATCCTTATAGGGCTTTATTTTATGTTTTTTCATAAAACTAAAGCTTCATAATTAAAAATATGTTTTAACAAAAAAAAGCCACTCTATCGAGTGGCTTTTTTTTGATTTGTAAAGTCTTTATTTAGATTTTTTATCTAATCGTTTAAGTGTATCGTGCATAATTGGAGTTGCAATAAATACCGAAGAATATGTTCCTACAAGAACACCTACAATTAATGCAAACAATAATCCACGTAATGAATCTGCTCCAAAAACGAACATGGCCAAAAGCACAACTAAAGTTGTCAACGAGGTGTTCAAAGTTCTACTCAAAGTACTGTTCAAGGCGCTATTTACAATTTTCCCAAAATCCCAACTCGAATGCTCATTAATATATTCTCGAATTCTATCGAAAACGACCACAGTATCGTTCAAGGAATATCCGATTACCGTAAGAATAGCTGCAATAAATGCTTGATCGATTTCCATACTAAATGGTAAAAACTTCCAAGCAATAGAGAAAATTCCCAATACAATCAATACATCATGAAATACAGCTGCTACTGCACCCAGTGAAAATTGCCATTTTTTGAATCTTAATAAAATATACAGGAAAACTACAATAAGTGATCCTAAAATAGCCCAAACAGATGAACGCTTGATGTCATCGGCAATGGTTGGACTCACTTTTCCAGAATACATTTTTCCAATATTATTTTCTGCATCAATAAACTGTTTGTATGTTGTACCGTCTGGCAAGAATGGTACCAATGCACCATATAATTTTTCTTGTACCTCAGCATCAACCTCTGCAGAATTTTCATTGACTTTATATTTTGTAGAAATTTTCAATTGATTAGCACTACCAATAGTTTTGACTTCAGCACTGTTAAAAACATCGTTTACAGCTGACTTGACTTCCTCAGTATTCATATCCTGTGCAAAACGAACGGTATAGGTTCGTCCTCCAACAAAATCAATGCCTTGATCGAGTCCAGTAGTAAAAAGTGATGCCAATCCTGCAATGATAATAGTTCCAGAAATGATGTAAGCTATTTTACGTTTCTTTAGGAATTCTAAGTTAATGGAGCGGAACAACCCTTTTGTCATTCCAGTAGAAAAATCAAGTTTTCCTCCTCGGTTCAAATTCCAATCAATCAATAATCTAGAAATAAAAATAGCGGTAAATAATGAAGTTAAAATACCAATTAACAAGGTCGTTGCAAATCCTTTGATTGGACCTGTTCCAAAAGTGTATAAAATCAAGGCGGTAAGTCCAGTCGTAATGTTTGCATCTAGGATTGATGACAATGCATTTGAAAAACCATCTTGTACAGATTCTTTTTGACCTTTTCCTTTGTATAATTCTTCTCGAATACGCTCATAAATCAGTACATTGGCATCAACTGCAATACCTATAGTAAGTACAATACCTGCGATACCAGGAAGTGTCAAAACTGCGCCTAATCCAGATAAAATCCCGAAGATTAAAAGGATGTTAAGCAATAAGGCTACATTAGAAAATAATCCTGATTTTCCGTAGTAAAAAATCATCCATAGCAATACAAATGCCAAAGCAATTAAGAAAGATTTCATTCCACTATCAATGGCTTCTTGGCCAAGTGATGGCCCTACTTCTTCGGCTTGAACGATATCTGCAGAAGCCGGTAATTTACCAGCACGCAATACGTTTGCCAAATCTACAGCTTCATTGAGTGTGAAAGAACCAGAAATTTCTGAATTTCCTCCAGCAATAGGCCCTGATGTTACACCAGGTGCAGAATACACAATATCGTCCAATACAATAGCAATTTGACCGCCTGTATTGAAAGCATTTCCGGTCATTTGTTCCCAAATTTTTGCACCTTTTAGATTCATCTGCATAGAAACACTTGGGTTTCCATTTTGTTGATATGACTGTCGTGCATCAGTAATTACTGCACCACTCAGTTGTGGTTTGTTTTCTCTATTACCCTTTAGCGCATAAAGTTCTACAAGCTCAATGCTTTGTGTGTCTTCTTCATTAGTTTGTTGTATTTGTGGAATGCCCCAAACAAACTTTACATAGCGTTGCTCTGGCGAGAGTAGTGCTCTAACCTTTGGGTTATTTAAATATTCTGAAACTTTTTGTTGATCTTTAGCCTCAAAAGAAGCCAAAACAGGGCCTCCTGAATATCCAGGTGCACGAATCAAGTCAATTAAAGGATTGACGGTTCCATCTTCTCCAGTTTCTGCATCGGTATCACCAATGATATCAGAAATTGCATCCGCCTCTGTTTCCGTTGTTGTTTCCTCCTCTGCCGATGTTTGTACAACCTCTTTTAAAACTTCATTGGCTTGAAATAAGAAACTTCCAAATTCATCGCCTTTATAGGCATCCCAAAACTCCAATTGTGCTGTACTTTGAAGCAGCCCTTTTACACGCTCAACTTCTTTGGCCCCTGGCAATTCTACTAGGATTCGTCCTGAAGTTCCAATACGTTGGATATTGGGTTGAGTTACACCAAATTTATCAATACGTTTTCTTAAGACTTCAAAAGCAGAAATAATAGATTCATCAATTTTTGCAGATAAAATTGGTTTTACCTCATCATTACTCATGTTGAAAGTAATTTCATCACTAAGTGTTCTGTTGGCAAAAATATCTGGTGAAGCCAATTTGGCCTCTGCATCAATAGTTTCAAATGCGACAAAAAAGTCTTCTAAATAGGTGTTTTGACTGTCTTTTTGAAGTTCTTCGGCATCGCTAAGTGCTTTTCTAAAGGTAGGATCTTTGCTTTCGTTAGCTAATCCTACAAGAATATCTTTTACAGAAATTTGAAGGATGACATTGATTCCACCCTTAAGATCAAGACCAAGATTCATCGCTTTTTCTTTGACTTCGTCGTAGTTGAAAGCCGCTACTCCTATATTAAATACTTCTTGAGTTTTGAGAGAATCTAAATAATTCAATCGTTCTATTGAACGTTTTGAATCATAATCCGTTTCTGTTTCTGCAATTTTATTGATGGCATATTGTTTTGCTTCATCTTCAATTTGGTTTGCCTTAAATGTGAATGATAATTGATAAATACTTACCAATCCAAACAACAAGGCAAATAACTTTACTAATCCTTTATTTTGCATTTTGAATTGTTTTGTTCTGCTTTATTTTTGTAAACGAGCAAATATATGATTTACGAAGTGATTTGCCAATAGATTTTTTATTTTAATAAAAAAAGCACCACAAAATTGTGATGCTTTCTATTTTTTGCTTTTTAATATTCTTCAAAGACTTACAAATTTAGAAGACCATTGGTCTTTTTTACACCCTCAGCACTTTGTTGAAGATGCTCTTTTTCGGCGGTACTCAATTCTATTTCTACAATTTTTTCAATACCATTAGCGCCAAGAACAACTGGCACCCCAATACATAAATCACTCAAACCATATTCGCCATTGAGTAAAGTTGAACATGGAAATATTTTCTTCTGATCGCATGCAATGGCCTGTACTAATCCACTTACTGCAGCGCCTGGTGCATACCATGCCGAAGTTCCCAAAAGTTTGGTAAGCGTAGCCCCTCCTACTTTTGTGTCTTCTTTTACTTGTTCTAATCGTTCTTGTGAAATAAATTCAGAAACTTTAATACTGTTTCTTGTAGCATGTGAAATTAGAGGTACCATACCAACATCGCTATGGCCTCCAATTACCATTCCATCAACATCGCTTATGGGTGCTTCTAGAGCTTCTGCTAATCTATATTTGAATCGAGCAGAATCTAGAGCCCCTCCCATTCCAATAATTTTGTGCTTTGGTAATCCTGTAACTTGATGTGCCAAATAGGTCATCGTATCCATTGGGTTACTAACAACAATAAGTACCGTTTCTGGAGAGTGTTTGACGAGATTTTCAGAAACTGTTTTTACAATTCCTGCATTTATTCCAATCAATTCTTCTCTAGTCATTCCTGGTTTTCTTGGAATACCAGATGTGATAACGCAAATATGGCTTCCAGCAGTTTTGGAGTAATCGTTTGTAGAGCCTGTTATTTTTGTGTCAAATCCATTCAAGGATGCACATTGCATCAAATCCATTGCTTTTCCTTCGGCGTATCCTTCCTTAATGTCTAGTAATACAACTTCAGAAGCAAAGTTTTTAATGGCAATATATTCGGCGCAACTTGCTCCTACAGCACCTGCACCTACAACAGTTATTTTCATTGTTTATGTGTTTTAATTTATAAAATTTTAATTATTTAGAAACCAATATTAACCCCTAGTGATGCGCTGTTATACTCTGCAAAGGTATAGTCTGCATTGATACCAAAAAAACCTAGTTTTAAATTTGCACCAAGAGTAGTACGCAACCCTGATACTTTATTTTTTATTGAGATTGGATTTACAATTTCTTCGGAGATTGTATTATTGTTACCTACAATTTTGTATGTTCCTAATAATTTGGTTTTTGTGGTTCCACTTACATAGCCTAAAGCACCATAAAAATTAATAATTTTTAATTTTGTTCCAACAACCAATTGATAAAGCATTGAATTTACATCTAGTGTCATTTGTTGATTTTCGCCCTCTACGACATTTGTAGCGGTAAAATCATATTCACTTTTTAAATTGGTATAAGCAATAACTCCAGAAACTGCAACTGGCAATACTTTTTTGCCAGGAAGCCACGACAAAAGATCTTGTTGAATTCCAACACCAAAAGCATTTAGACTTGCATCGCTAAAATTTAGCTTTGGTATAAGTCGTGCTTTTATTTGAGTCCCTTTTAGAGGCGAAAAACTTGCCTGTATAAAAGCTGTAGGAATAAGATTTGCTTCTGAAGATCCAATCCCACCCGGAAGTGAAACTTCTATTTCTTGGTTTCCAAAAATTGGGTCATCATAGGTCAAAACCACGGTCTGACTCTCTGAATTTCCAAAAACTGTAGGCACGTTCTTACTAGGGCTATTATCCTGAAACCTAATATTTTCGTAATCAGAAGCAACCATTTTAAAGGATGTTCTATTATCATCAACAAAGTTCGTATTTCCAACAATGGAAATTTCAAAGCCAAATCTTCGAAGAGATTTGGCATTGTTGAACCATCCATTCGAAATGGCATAGACCAAACCTTCTGAAGCGGGGGCAATATAACTCTCTGCAAAGCGTTGAGTATCAGCAACTCCTGCTGCAAGTAATTCATTTATATTTTGTTGCGCTATAGCTTTTGTGCTTATAACACATAAAGCAATTATTATAAGCTTGTAAATTTTCATATTATTTGATTTAGTACTAAAACGTGAATTAGGCATCAATATTGGCATAGATTGCATTTTTTTCAATAAACTCTCGACGTGGCGGCACATCGTCTCCCATTAGCATAGAAAAAATTCTATCGGCTTCTGTTCCATTGTCTATTTGCACTTGACGTAGTGTTCTAAAGTCAGGATTCATAGTGGTATCCCACAATTGACTTGCATTCATTTCTCCCAAACCTTTGTACCGCTGTACGCTTACACTTCCGCCAAATTGTTCAGCAATTGTATCACGTTCTTGATCGTTCCATGCATATTGTTTTTTCTGCCCTTTTTTGACTAAATAAAGAGGTGGAGTAGCAATATACACATGACCGCTTTCAATCAATTCTTTCATATATCTAAAGAAAAAGGTAAGAATTAGAGTTGCAATGTGGCTACCATCAATATCGGCATCACACATGATGACAATTTTGTGATAACGTAATTTTGAAAGATTTAAAGCTTTACTGTCCTCTTCAGTTCCAATGGTAACACCAAGTGCTGTAAAAATATTTTTAATTTCTTCGTTTTCAAAAACCTTGTGTTGCATGGCTTTTTCTACGTTTAGAATTTTTCCACGAAGTGGCAAAATGGCCTGAAAAGCACGATCTCTTCCTTGTTTTGCTGTTCCACCTGCGGAGTCTCCCTCAACAAGAAAAACTTCGCATTTTGCAGGGTCTTGCTCAGAGCAATCACTAAGTTTACCCGGCAGGCCACCAATACTCATCACGGTTTTGCGTTGAACCATTTCGCGTGCTTTTTGTGCAGCATGACGCGCTTGAGCAGCAAGAATAACTTTCTGAACAATGGTTTTAGCATCTTCTGGGTGTTCTTCCAAATAATCGGTCAGCATTTCAGAGACAGCTTGACTTACTGAAGAGGACACTTCTCTGTTTCCTAGCTTTGTTTTTGTTTGTCCTTCAAATTGTGGTTCGGCTACTTTTACAGAAATTATTGCTGTAAGACCCTCTCTAAAATCATCTCCAGCAATATCAAACTTCAATTTATCCAACATGCCTGATTCATCTGCATATTTTTTGAGAGTATGTGTCAAACCACGTCTAAATCCCGACAAATGCGTCCCTCCTTCATGTGTGTTGATATTATTAACATATGAATGTAAGTTTTCAGCATAGGACGTATTATAAATCATGGCCACTTCCACAGGAACGCCGTTTTTCTCTCCTTCAAAAGCAATAACAGATTGCATAATTGGCTCTCTAGTTGCGTCTAAATATTTTATAAATTCTGGTAACCCCTCTTCAGAATAAAAGGTCTCTGTAATAAATTCTCCTTTATCATCTTTTTCTCTTCTGTCAATGATGATGACCGTAATTCCTTTGTTAAGAAAAGCCAACTCTCGCATACGACTCGATAATGTTTCGTAGTTGTACTCTAAAGTTTGTGTGAATATTTGTGGGTCTGGTTTAAAAGTTACAATAGTACCACGCTTATCTGTTGATCCAGTAGATTTTACAGGGTACATTGCTTTTCCACGCTCATATTCTTGCTCCCAAACTTTACCTTCTCTATGTACCGTTGCTTTCAAATTTAAAGACAATGCATTCACACAACTCACACCAACACCATGCAAACCACCAGAAACTTTGTAGGAATCCTTATCAAATTTTCCACCAGCACCAATTTTAGTCATAACCACTTCTAACGCAGAAACACCCTCTTTTTTATGTAATCCAACAGGGATTCCACGACCATTATCTTCTGTGGTAATAGAATTATCTTCATTAATAGTTACTGTGATTTTATCACAATGTCCTGCAAGGGCTTCATCAATGGAGTTATCAATGACTTCATATACAAGGTGATGTAATCCTCGGACACCGACATCTCCAATATACATGGATGGACGCATACGAACGTGTTCCATTCCTTCCAAGGCCTGAATACTGTCTGCAGAATATTGATTTTTGTTTATATCTTCACTCATTTTTATGGTTTTTTGTCTGTTAATCGCATACAATTATTGCGCGCCTAACAAATATAAATATTAGAGCAACGATTTTAAAGTGTATTTAAGGGAATTTAGCTTAAATTATTAACATTTCATGTATTTTGAAAAAGTAGCTTAAAAGCCATGAAAAAGCCCTTAAATTCAATTTTTGATTTTTAAACAAAATACTTAAAATCAAAAAATAAAAATAAAGGCTTAGACTCTTTTATTTTGAGTCTATTTTTTTAGGTATATGCTTTATCATGAACCTTGGCAACTGCTCTTCCGCTTGGATCATTTAAATTTTTAAACGCTTCATCCCACTCCAATGCTATTTTAGTACTGCATGCAACGCTTGGTTCTTGTGGCACACATAGTGCTGCTGCTTCGCTTGGAAAATGTGATTCAAAAATTGTTCTGTAATAAAACTCTTCTTTATTCAGTGGGGTTTGAACAGGAAATCTAAAATGTGCATTTTTCATTTGTTCATCAGAAACTTCTTTTTCAACAATTTCTTTTAAGGTATCAATCCAACTGTAGCCCACACCATCACTGAACTGCTCTTTTTGTCTCCAAGCAACACTTTCTGGCAACATATCTTCAAAAGCTTTTCTTACCACCCATTTCTCCATACGTTCGCCATTTATCATTTTATCTTGTGGATTAATTCGCATGGCGACATCCATAAATTCTTTGTCCAAAAATGGAACTCGTCCTTCAATGCCCCAGGCCGCCAAACTTTTGTTGGCACGCATACAATCATACATGTGAAGTTTGTCTAACTTTCGGACTGTTTCTTGATGAAATTCTTTCGCATTTGGTGCTTTATGAAAATACAAATAGCCTCCAAAAAGCTCATCAGCACCTTCACCAGAAAGCACCATTTTTATGCCCATAGATTTGATCACTCTTGCCATTAGATACATTGGCGTACTTGCACGAATAGTGGTCGTATCATAGGTTTCGAGGTTGTATATTACATCTTTGATGGCATCTAATCCTTTTTGAATTGTAAATTTAATTTCGTGGTGCACCGTGCCAATATGATTGGCTACTTTTTGTGCTGCAGCCAAATCTGGAGAACCTTCTAATCCAACAGAAAATGAATGCAATTGTGGCCACCAAGCATATGCAGTATCTCCAGATTCTACTCTCTTTTGGGCATATTTTTTTGCAATGGCAGAGGTGACTGAAGAATCCAAACCACCTGATAGTAATACACCGTATGGTACATCACTCATGAGTTGTCTATGAACAGCAGCCTCCAATGCTTCCTTGATTTCTTGAATACTCGTTTCGTTGTCTTTTACAGCATCGTATGCTTTCCAATCTCTTTTGTACCACTGTACAAATTTACCATCTTTACTGTGGAAATAATGACCGGGGGGAAATAACTCAATCTTTGTACATACAGGCTCTAAGGCTTTTAGTTCAGAAGCGACATAAAATGTTCCATTTTGATCCCATCCAATATATAATGGAATAATTCCCATATGATCACGTGCAATGAAATAGGTGTCTTCTTCAACATCATAAATAGCAAATCCAAAAATACCATTTAGATCATCTACAAAATCAACTCCTTTTTCTTTGTAGAGTGCAAGAATGATTTCACAATCACTCTGTGTTTGAAAATCATAAGTTGATTCAAATTGTTTTCTTAGCGCTCTGTGATTATAAATTTCACCATTAGCTGCTAAAACTAATTGTTTATCTGGGCTAAACAAAGGTTGTTTACCTGAAGCAGGATCAACAATAGCGAGGCGCTCGTGTGCCATTATCGCTTTTTCATTATCAAAAATTCCACTCCAATCTGGACCACGATGCCTAATTCTTTTAGACATTTCTAGTATTTGAGGTCTTAAATCCTCACTATTTTGTTTCAAATCGAATGCACATACAATGCCACACATGATATCTTGTTTAAAATTATATGCAAATATGATTTTAAAGTTTCATATTGTAAACATAAAATGATAAATTAATTATATATTTAAACAAATATTGATTAAAAATTGATTAAACCGAAACTAAATCAACATAAAAATAGAGTTTATATTTTAATATGTAAGAATTTAGAAGAAAATAGTTAAGGAATGTTTAAATACTTGTGCGTTTGAAGAGAAATCTTCCATTTTGGATGATTCATAACGTATTTTACAATAAAAGGAGTTATTTTTTCTCGAACACTCCACTCGGGCTGTAGATATAAAATACAATCTTTCGATACTTTTTTGGCTTGTTCTTCTGCAAATTTAAAATCGTCTTTGTTATATACAATGACTTTTAGCTCATTTGCCTTGAAATAGACTTCGTCCTTTGGAAGCATTCGCTTTTTTGGTGAAAGACAAATCCAATCCCAATGCCCCGATAACGGATAAGCACCAGAAGTTTCAATATGTGTTTTGAGGTTATTTTGTTTTAATAAATCGGTTAGTGGATTCATATCCCACATCAATGGCTCACCGCCAGTTACCACAATGGTATCGCTAAATTCTGCCGCTTGAGTCGCTATAGATTTAATTGAAGTTGGCGGATGAGTTTCGGCATTCCAACTTTCTTTTACATCGCACCAATGGCAACCCACATCGCATCCACCTATACGAATAAAATAGGACGCTGTCCCTTTGTGATAGCCCTCGCCTTGGATGGTATAAAAAGCTTCCATAAGAGGAAGCATTTCACCGTTATCAACCCGCTTTTGAATTTCAGATTTTAACATAGAATGCAAAAATAGTTTACAGATTTTTGTTAAAGTAAGAAAACTTCATTTATTTTTACCAAAACCTACTTTGTTATGACTTCAAAAAACGATTTTTTCAAACACATTATTGATGGGTATACTTTTAAGGGTGAGTCTATTACTCTAGGAGCTGCAACGCTTAACACTGAAACTCTAACAAATTGCTTTGTCAAAGTTCCCCTAAAAACCATGAATAGACATGGTTTAATTGCAGGAGCAACAGGAACTGGAAAAACAAAAACCTTACAGGTATTAGCCGAGAATTTGAGTGAAAAAGGTGTGCCTGTTTTATTGATGGATATTAAAGGAGATTTGAGTGGCTTGGCAAAACCAAGCCCAGGGCATCTAAAAATTGATGAACGCCAAAATGCCATTGGACTTCCTTTCAATCCAAAATCTTTTCCGGTTGAAATTTTGTCATTATCTGAACAAAACGGGGTACGACTACGAGCAACTGTAAGTGAATTCGATCCTATTTTGATTTCAAGAATTTTGAATCTTACAGACACACAAGCTGGAATTGTAGCCGTCATTTTTAAATACTGTGATGACCAACAGATGCCCTTATTAGATTTAAAAGATATTAAAAGTGTTTTAAATTTTGCAACCAATGAAGGAAAAGATCAATTTCAAAATGAATATGGTAGAATTTCGAAAGCATCAACTGGTTCGATTTTAAGAAAAATCATTGAACTTGAACAACAAGGTGCAGACCTGTTTTTTGGAGAAAAAAGTTTTGATGTTAATGACCTTATAAGAAATAATAAAAAAGAGGAGGGTTATATCAATATTATTCGATTAGATGACATTCAAGATCGGCCAAAATTGTTTTCAACATTTATGCTTAGCCTATTGGCAGAATTATATGAAACTTTACCTGAAGAAGGCGATTTGAGCCAACCAAAACTTGTCCTTTTTATTGATGAAGCACACTTGGTTTTTAGTGAAACTTCAAAGGTATTATTACACCAAATTGAACATACCATCAAACTTATAAGAAGTAAAGGTGTTGGCGTTTATTTTGTGACTCAAAACCCTGAAGATATTCCAAACAATGTTTTGGGGCAATTGGGTTTAAAAATACAACATTCGCTTAGAGCATTTACCGCAAAAGACCGAAAAGCCATTAAACTTACAGCACAAAACTATCCAGAAACTGAATTTTTTGATATTGAAAATACACTCACTTCAATGGGAATTGGAGAAGCACTTGTGACAGCATTGGACAATAAAGGTAGACCAACGCCATTGACCTCAACGTTATTGCAAGCACCTAAAAGCCGTATGGATATTCTTAATCCAGTGGAGCTTAAATCTCTCTTAGAAAACTCTAAATTAGTACTGAAATATAACGAATTAATTGATAGAAATAGTGCTTATGAAATCTTAACAACTAAAATTAAAAGCATTAGTCAAACACAAACAGAAGCACCTCAAAGAAAATCATCAAAATCGAAATCACAACGACAAAACCCTATTGTTAAAATGCTTACTAGTGCCACATTTATAAGAGCTGTATTTGGAATTCTTAAAAAAGTCATTTAGTATTGTACTCTATTTAAATTAACCATGAAAAATTTACTGATTTCTTTTTTTGCAGTCACATTTTTTTTGACCGCTTGTAACTCTTCTCCAGATCCTTTTTTAATTACCAAACACTCTGTTGGAAAACTCAATGATTCAACAAAAGTAAAAGACTTAAAACGTATTTTTGAAACAGATTCTTTAAGTCAATTTATAGATGGTGATGAATTTACTGGAAACACCAACATCATTAAGGTTTTTGAAAAAGGAACGCAAAAGTTATTATTGGAACTCAGCCCAAAAGAAGCTCTTGATTCGCTATCTACAATTCAAAATGTTCGAATCTTAGACAATCGTTACAAAACAAAAAAAGGTCTTGATAAGTTGTGTGATTTTAGTTATATAACAAGAAATTACACTATTTCTAGTATTCAAAACACACTTAGAAATTTAATTGTTTCAGTTGATGAAATCAATGTTTACTTTACTATCGATAAAAATGAATTGCCAGAAAATTTACGTTATGATATGAGTAAGAAAATTGAAATTATATCAATTCCACCATCAGCAAAAGTTAAAGATTTTTTTATTCAATGGTATTAATTCCATTTCAAAAATCATTTGTGGTTAGAAATAGAATAATTCTATGAAAGAGATCATTCCAAAATTTGTAGGTCAGTGTTTAAATTTTTTAAGTATTTTCAACACCTCTTTGGCATCAAAATTGGCGCTTAATTTATTTTCTATACCACTAAAAGGACGTTTAAAAGTACCTCATCCAACTCTGGAAAAAGCAACAAAAGAAGTATTTTATTATAATCATATTCCAATTCAAACCTACCATTGGCAAGGAAAAAAAGAAACGGTATTATTGGTACATGGCTGGGAAAGCAACTCTGGGAGATGGAAGAATATTATTCAAAGACTGCAGCAAGAAGAATATAATATTGTTGCACTAGATGCACCTGCTCATGGTGCTTCTGGCAGCTCAAGTTTCAATGCTATTTTGTATTCGAAATTCATAACAGTTGTGTCAAAAAATTTTAAACCAAAATTCTTTATTGGCCATTCTGTTGGAGGTATGGCAATTTCATTTTTTATAAAAAACAATAACTATACCTTTAGTGAAAAAGTAGTGTTTTTGGGGGTTCCGTCTGGTTTTCCTGGAATATTGAATAATTATATAAAACTAATGGGCTACAACTCTAAAATTGCAGAGGGATTAGAGCTTTGTATTCAGAGAAAATTTAATCAACCTTCCACATATTTTAATACTTCCCTGTTTATAAAACATATGGATTCAAAAGGTTTAATTATTCACGATGAAAATGATCCTGTGATTCCATTTTCAGATGCAATTGAAATACAATCTAACTTCAAAAATAGCAGGTTAGTTTCCACAAAAGGTCTTGGTCATGGTCTAAAAGGAAAACAAGTTATTGAACATATAATTGACTTTCTGAAGGACTAAAGTTTTGTACCTTTACACCATGGAAGCAAGCTTAAAAAGACTTAATAAATATCTCAGTGAAGCTGGATATTGCTCTCGAAGAGTTGCCGATAAACTTATAGAAGATGGTCGTGTAACCATTAATGGTAATAACCCAGAAATGGGAACAAAAGTTGCACCAAATGATGTTGTTGAAGTTGATGGAGAACAAATTTTTAACAACAAAGTCAAACACACCTATATTGCATTCAACAAACCTGTTGGAATTGTATGCACTACCGATACTCGAGTTGAAAAAAATAATATTATTGATTACATAAACTACCCAACTCGGATTTTCCCTATTGGAAGACTTGACAAAGATAGCGAAGGATTAATTTTATTGACTGATGATGGTGATATTGTCAATAAAATTTTACGAGCGAGTAATCACCACGAAAAAGAATATATTGTTTCTGTAGACAAACCCATTTCCCAGACATTCGTTGAGCGTATGTCTAGCGGAGTGCCTATTCTAAATACGACAACAAAACAATGTAAGGTTAAGAAAATAAGTCAAAAAACCTTTAAAATTGTTTTAACTCAAGGACTAAATCGACAAATCCGAAGAATGTGTGAATATCTTGGATACGAAGTAAAATCGCTTCAACGAACGCGAATTATGAATATCCATTTAAAAAGCTCTTTGGGAACATACAGAGAGCTGTCTGAAGAGGAATTAACAACACTAAATTCCTTACTAAAAAATTCTAAAAAAACATGGTAAAATCTACAAATATAAGTCCGTTTCATCTCGCCATTCCAGTTTGGAATTTGGAAGAATGCAGAACATTTTATGCCGATATTTTGGAATGTCCACAAGGGCGAAGCAGTACACATTGGGTAGATTTTAATTTATTTGGACACCAATTAGTCATCCATTATAAGCCAAAAAATGAAACTCAAAACCATTGTAACGAAGTGGACGGAAAGCAAGTTCCTGTTCCACACTTTGGCGTAGTTTTGCCCTGGCAGTCATTTCATGATTTTGCAGAAAAATTAAAACAAAAAGGCATACAATTTATCATTGAACCCTACATTCGCTTTGAAGGCGAAGTGGGCGAACAAGCGACTTTGTTTTTCCTAGATCCCTCTGGAAATGCATTAGAATTCAAGGCCTTTAAAAATCCGAATCAGCTTTTTGCAAAGTAATATTTTAGTGGGCTTCTGCTCTTTGCCGCGCAAGGAGAGTGTTTTTCAAAAGCATTGCTATGGTCATTGGGCCCACACCTCCAGGGACAGGCGTAATATGACTAGCTTTTTCTGCAACACTATCAAAATGTACATCTCCGGCAATTCTATAACCTCGCTTTTTTGAATCATCTGGAACTCTTGTAATTCCAACATCTATTACAACAGCATCTTTTTTAACCATATCTGCAGTCAAAAATTCTGGAATTCCTAAGGCTGCAACAATAATATCTGCTCCTTTTGTTAGTGCCGCTAAATTTGAAGTTCGGCTATGAGCTACTGTAACTGTTGCATTTCCAGCAGGGCGTTTTTGACTCATCAATATACTCATTGGTCGACCAACAATATGACTTCTTCCAATAACCACTACATGTTTTCCGGATGTTGGTATTTCATAGCGTTCCAAAAGTTCCATTATTCCATACGGAGTTGCAGAAATGAATGTAGGCAAATCGAGTGTTAATCTTCCAACATTCATAGGGTGAAAACCATCGACGTCCTTGTCTGGATGAACAGCCATTAGAATTTTTTGTTCGTTTATATGTTTAGGTAAAGGCAATTGAACAATAAAACCATCGATTTTTGGATTATCGTTGAGTGCTTTAATTTGATTTAGCAGCTCTTGTTCTGATGTTTCTTCTGGTAAATCAATCAGTGTTGATTCAAATCCAACAAGCTCGCAGGCCTTAACTTTTGCACCTACATAAGTCATACTGGCACCATTTGTTCCCACAAGGACGGCTGCCAAATGAGGTACTTTGATACTATTTTTTTTCATTTCAGAGACAGTTTTAGCGATCTCTTCTTTGATTTGGGCACTGGTTTGTTTTCCGTCTAGTAATATCATAATCCAATTTGTATCGCCCTATCTTGGCATATTTTTCATCATTTGCATCATTGTTTTCCCCTTGCTACCTTGCATCATTTTCATCATTTTACTCATTTGATTGAATTGCTTCATCAATTTATTAACCTCCTGAATAGAAGTTCCTGAGCCTGCGCCAATGCGCTTTTTACGACTTGCATTGATTAAAGATGGATTCGAACGCTCTTTTGGGGTCATTGAATGAATGATAGCTTCTATGTGCTTAAAAGCATCATCATCAATATCTATATCTTTTGTTATTTTTCCCATTCCTGGAATCATCCCAACAAGATCTTTCATATTCCCCATTTTCTTAATCTGTTGTATTTGAGATAGGAAATCATCAAAACCGAACTGATTTTTTGCAATTTTTTTCTGAATCTTTCGGGCTTCTTGCTCATCAAACTGTTCTTGGGCACGCTCTACAAGAGACACCACGTCACCCATACCCAAAATTCGATCGGCCATACGTGCTGGGTAGAAAATGTCTATGGCTTCCATTTTTTCTCCAGTACCAATAAATTTGATTGGCTTATTGACAACAGATTTAATTGAAATTGCTGCACCGCCTCGAGTGTCACCATCTAGTTTTGTAAGAATAACGCCATCAAAATTTAAAATATCATTAAAAGCTTTGGCGGTATTAACAGCGTCTTGTCCTGTCATGGAATCGACCACAAATAACGTTTCTTGCGGTGTAATTGCCTTGTGAATATTTGCAATTTCTGTCATCATTTCCTCATCAACAGCCAATCGTCCAGCCGTATCTATAATAACTACATTGCAGCCTTTAGATTTTGCTTCTGCAATACCAGCTAGGGCAATCGCTACTGGATCGTTATTCCCTGGGTCACTGTATACCTCAGCGCCAATTTGTTCTCCAACAATATGTAACTGATCGATGGCTGCAGGACGGTACACGTCACAAGCAACAAGCATTGGGGTTTTAGATTTTTTTGTTTTTAGAAATTGTGCGAGTTTTCCAGAAAAAGTAGTTTTACCAGAACCTTGTAATCCAGACATTAAAATAACGGATGGATTTCCAGATAAATTAATTCCTTCTGCATCGCCTCCCATAAGTTTAGTAAGTTCATCCTTTACAATTTTGACCATCAACTGACCGGGTTGTAAAGTGGTCAAAACATTTTGACCGAGTGCTTTCTCTTTTACAGTGTTTGTAAATTCTTTAGCAATTTTATAATTGACATCAGCGTCTAGCAACGCACGTCGAACTTCCTTGAGCGTTTCAGCAACATTAATTTCGGTGATGCTTCCGTGTCCTTTAAGGACGTGTAGTGCTTTATCTAATTTTTCGCTTAAACTATTGAACATTAGGTGTGAAAATTTAATTCACAAAAATAGCGAATTATTTTATTTTATTCGAGTTAATAAGACGTTAAACCTTGTAATTAATCAAGGTGTAGAACTTGAAACTTGCAAAAGTTTTCCGTTATAGAACTGCTGCCCTTTTTCAGAAAATTCAAAAATATATGTTGCCATTTCAAGTGGAGTTGTAGGGGCTTTATACCCTGGGAAAGCTTCTGCTAGCATCTCCGTTTGAACGGCTCCTAAAGCTAGTACATTAAAAGATGGTCCTGTTTCTTTATATTCTTCGGCCAGCAGTTCTGTGAGTGTAATCACAGCGCCTTTACTGGAACTGTATGCAGAGAGTCCAGCAAATTTCATTGAGCCTTGAACACCACCCATAGAACTTATGGTTACCACATGCCCTTTTGGCTGCATAAAAGGAATCACACGTCTTGTAAGCTCTGCAACACCAAAAACGTTGGTAGCATACACCTCTTTAAATTCTTCCATTGTGGTTTCAGAAAAAGGTTTGTTGACAATTGCACCGGCATTATTAATAAGGATATCTACATGGGTCCATTCTTTTTGTATAAAATTCTCAACACGACTATAGTCCTCAGGTTGATTTAAATCAAAAGATAATGCGGTGATATTTTCATAATTTAAATTTGAAACAGGTTTTGCATTTCGTGATAGTGCTAAAACAGCATAACCTGCTTTATGAAAAAGATGGATTAGCTCAAATCCAATTCCGCGGCTTGTCCCTGTAATAATGACTGTTTTTGTGGGCTTCATAATAGAAAATTATTAAACGTTACTAAGATACTAAAGTCAAACTAAACAGAAAATTTAAAAATTTGGCGTAAATGAATTTTTGAACTATAAAATAAAAGTAATAAAAGTACAATCATAAACACTTCAAACCAAAGCACATAATAGGGCCATTCGCCAATGACTAAAGGGTTTTCTACCTGTGGAGGTTCGGCCAAATACATATAATTTCCACCCACATAAAAGTTAAAAGGCATGATAATGGCCAATAAAACATTAAGAGTAATAAATGTTCTCATCATAGATTTTTTGGTGAGTTCCATCCCGTAATTTTGAAGCAAATAAATGGGCATCACCAATATTATGGAGTGGCGGACATAATATTCTAAATATGCAAATTGACTGCCATCATAACTATTCATTTGTGGGGTAAGCATAGACATAATTCCACCAATAATACCTGTGTAAAATACAAAATCAAAAAGTATTTGTTTGCGCTTTAAAAAAGGAAGTATAGCGCAAATAAGCCCAGAAATACCACAAAGGTGAAGTGGCAAATCAGTAGCTGTATTCCAATCGCCTATAGAGTATGACCTTAACGGACTATATATAGATGAAAACACCAAAATAAGTCCCATTGCATACAAAACATAAGTGTTTTGTTTTTTATTTAAAAAACGACCTACTACAAGCACAGATAACATAGAAATCAAAGCAATAAGATTATTACGCACCCATTCCTCTGTCATAAATTCAATAATGTAATTGGGATATTTATTATTTAAAACATTAATCAATCGAATTTCTTTTTGGTTAAATTTTGTGTTGCTAATTAAGTTATTAATAAAAGCGTATAGTTCAAAGATATTATTATTTTTGTAAATCTAAAATGGGTCATTAACTCAGTTGGTTCAGAGTGTTACCTTGACAGGGTAGAAGTCACTGGTTCGAATCCAGTATGACCCACAACAATCTGCAACTCATTGGTTGCAGATTTTTTTATAGCACGTCCAAAAGATGCTCCAAAGCCATACCCCTAGACCCCTTTACAAGAATCAAAGTGTTTTTTATTGGTGTGGCTATAATATGCTTTTTTACATCTGCTACATTTTTAAAAAAATCTGCAAAAGGAAATTCTTTTTGATGATTAAAAAAATGTGAACCCACAAAATAAGCTTTTGTAAAATGAAAGTCTTTCACCATTGAAATTACAACATGATGTTCATGAAAGCTTTGAGGTCCTAACTCAAACA
>Ga0233451_10001113_pt1 | contig 26351 bp, 20 predicted proteins | sample 011ome_29_FD_183052 | JGI IMG/M metagenome (GOLD analysis project Ga0233451, IMG submission 183052) | Coastal salt marsh microbial communities from the Groves Creek Marsh, Skidaway Island, Georgia - 011504CT (spades assembly) | ecosystem: Environmental > Aquatic > Marine > Intertidal zone >... | reverse complement strand
TTAGCTACCGGGCGAGGACAACGAACTGCCAATATTTTTGGGGAGAATCAGGGACTATTTGCCACCTCTAGAACAATACGAGTGAACGGAGATCCGAATGAAAATACTCCTTATGGATTACAAGCCGAAGTGGCTTGGAATATTGGAGTTAATTTGGTTCGCGACTTTGATTTGGCAGGGAGAGAAGGGATGTTGTCAGTTGATCTATATCGAACTCAATTTCAAAATCAAATTGTGGTGGATTGGGAAAATCCAAACGAAATTTCGTTTTATAACCTACAGGGCATTTCCTTTTCCAATAGCTTGCAGGTTCAGCTAGACTACGAATTACTTCCATTGCTGGATGTCCGTTTGGCTTATAGATATTACGATATAAAGACTACGTACAACGAGGTCCTTCTGCAGAAACAACTGGTTGCCAGAAATAGAGCATTTGTCAATTTCGGTTATGAGACAAAGAGTGAATGGAAATTTGACTTTACTTTGAACTGGATAGGTGAGCAGCGAATAGCCTCTACGAGTAGCAATCCTGAATTATTTCAGTACCGCGACAAATCGCCCTCGTATTTCTTGTCCAATGCCCAAATAACCAAAGTCTGGAGCAAGAAATTTTCTACCTACATAGGAGGGGAAAATATTTTTGACTTCCGTCAGGATCGACCAATCATTGATAGTGAAAATCCTTTTGGTAATAACTTTGAGTCTTCCTTGGTGTGGGCTCCTATTTTTGGACGAAACATTTATGTAGGACTCAGGTATACGATTGAATAAGCGGGTTGTAAACAATAAAAAAGCCTTGAATTTTCAAGGCTTTTTTTATTCACTTTGTTATTTACTCATTTCTTCTGCTAACTTGAGCGCGTTATAGGTGTTTACCACTCCGTCACTCACAGAGAGCTCCTTGAATCTCACTTTCTTTTTGCTTCCCGGAATCCGAACTTTTTTCTTGCCTTTGTTTGTGGCAGATTTCAGAAGGATTTCTTTAAGTTGAGCAACTGTCAAATCAGGGTAATAACTCCAGACTAATGCCGCTACACCACTCACTACTGGGGCAGCAAAACTCGTTCCTTGTGATACCTGATAAGTGTTTCCAACATCCGTTGAAACTATGTCCTGACCAGGAGCAAACAGGTCAACATTTTCATTTCCAAAATTTGAAAATCCAGCAGGTAATTTCTTTTTTGTGTGGTAGGTAGAAGCTCCCACACAGATTAAGTTAGTTACTTTTGAATTGTCGAGTAATTTATCACTAGGGAAATTGTTCGTAGTATCGATGTTTTTGTTGTCATTTCCTGCTGCATGAACCAATAATACTCCATTCTCTTCGGCATATTTAAAAGCATCATCCACCATACTTTTGTTCGCAGTGTGCGCTTTTCCAAAACTCATATTAATGACTTTAGCTCCATTGTCTACCGCATATCTTATCGCCAGTGCAATGTCCTTATCGTATTCATCACCGTTGGGTACCGCACGCAATGACATGAGCAACACATTGTTGGAAATCCCATCAATTCCTATAGAGTTATTTTGAGTAGCACCGATAATCCCTGCGCAAAAAGTTCCATGAAATGCGTCTGGACCAGTGACGTCATTATTCCCATAATTATAATCTCTTATGTCATCTGTATTGTCGCCAATAATATCTTCTCTAGGAGTAAAGTCGAGGTTGTAGTAAGCTGTTTTTTCGGCCTCAAAATGATTCAATCCCTCTTTCAAGCCTTCCTTTGTAAGGCCCATTTTTCCAAAAAAGACAAGTCTTCTTTTTAGTTTTTTGGCTGGCTTAGTGGATGTGGTAATGCTTTTTACCTCCTCAAAAGTAGTTGCAGATGTTTTTTCCATACTTCCCAACGAATCATATAAATCCGACACAAATGAATAAAGTTGCTTCATTTGTAAGAATTGTTGTTCTGCTTCCGTTTTTTTTTTGGAAATTTCGACTTTCATCTTTTGATATTCATCAAAATCTTTTCTCTCAGCCTCCGCTATTTCCGATTTTGATTTATTTTCGAATTTGGCATGTAATTTTCTGTAAAGTCGAGTTATTTCTAGAGGCGCTTTGTCCAAGTTTTCTCCCTTCGAATTTCCAAGAAAATTCCATCCATTTATATCATCAATGTATCCATTGTTGTCGTCATCTATTCCATTTCCGGGAATTTCTTTTTTGTTTACCCAAATATTGTCTTTCAAGTCTTCATGATTCACATCAATTCCGGCATCTATTACAGCAACAACAATTGATTTTTTTGGTGATTTACCCTTGAGGAGTTCCTCATAAGCTTTATAAGTGTTTGTACCCATTGTTTTTCTGGAAACATCTTTAGATTGCCAGTTCAGTATCTTTTCGTCATAGGACGAAACATCCGCTGTTTGGGTTTTTCCAACAAAAGAGAAAAGTAATAAAGTTGAGGAAAGAAGGTAAATAGTTTTCATAGGGTAGTGTTATATTGTTTGAGTGATTTTTTCTACCGATTCAATTACGGTTTTCGTAATAATGTCTATTTGCACATCGGTGAGTGTGTAGTACACCGGTAAACTTATTTCACAAGCATAATTCAAATATGTTTGAGGATAGTGTGATATATCATAAGTTGATTTAAAAGCTGTTAGCATCGGTATAGGCAAGTAATGGACATTTACAGCGACTTGTTTTTCGGATATTTCACGGATAATGAGGTCTCTTTGCTTTTCGGTTATCCCCTCGATTCTGAATAGATAAAGATGAAAGGATCCTGTTTTGTTTTTTTGTTCAAATACGGGAGTTTTTGCCCAGCTGTAGGCAGAAAAAGCTTCATTGTACCGGATCATTATTTCTCTTCTTCGTGCTAAGTTTCCTTCATATCGTGCCAACTCGACAAGTCCCATGGAGGCTTGGATATCTGTCATGTTGCATTTAAATCCTGATTCCACAACGTCATAGCGCCACGCACCGAGCTGCATTTTGCTAAAAGCATCTTTGCTTTGGCCATGAAGAGACATAGTTTTTAGTTTCTTTCTTAGTTCCTCATTATCAAAAGGTTTCGGCATATTGAGCGCAATGGCACCTCCCTCTGCAGTAGATAAGTTTTTGACCGCATGAAAAGAAAAAACAGACACGTCCGCTAGGCTTCCTGCTCTTTTGCCATGATACAAAGCGCCAATGCTATGTGCCGAATCAGATACTACAGCAATTCGACCAAGTTGTTCTTGAATGTCGTTTCTAGGCGTAAATAAATTGTTAACTTCTGGGGAATTGATAAGCTCGTATATTTCGTTGTAATCACAAGGAAGTCCTGCAATATCTACAGGCATAATTATTTTGGTTCTTTCTGTGATTACTTCTTTAATTTTTTTTACGTTAATATTAAAGTCCTCTTCATTTACATCTACCATGATTAATTTGGCACCGCTGTGCACCACAACATTGGCCGTTGCACAATACGTGTAAGCTGGCACGATAACTTCGTCACCTTCTCCAATTCCCATCCAGCTCAATAGAAGTTGAATTCCAGGTGTGGCAGCACTTACACACACCGTTGCTGGGTTTCCACAATACTCGCTCAGTTCGTTTTCGAACTTTAGTGTTTTTGGTCCTGTGGTAATCCATCCCGATTGGAGCGTATCAATTACTTCATCAATTATTTGTTGATCTATTCTTGGAGGTGAAAATGGAATCATTTATTATTGTAGTGTTAATGAGTTAAAAGTAAGAAATAATCTTATCTAATTCTCATCGTTTTTCGTTTTTAATAACTCCTACACCGCCTTGAATTTAGAATTAGCCACAGAAAAATTGAAAAACTATTGTGCCTATCAAGAACGTAGTCACCAAGAAGTAAAGGAAAAATTGTACAAACTTGGATTGTACAAGAACGAGGTAAACGAGGTGATTACTCGATTAATTGAAGAGGATTTTCTGAATGAGCAACGCTTTGCTGAGTCTTTTGTTTCCGGAAAGTTTAAAATAAAAAAGTGGGGAAGAGTGAAGATAAAAGCCCATCTAAAACAAAGACAAATCTCTGAGTATTGTATTAAAAAAGGAATGGAGGAAATAGAAGAGGATGCCTATTTAAAGACGTTGGAATATTGGATACAAAGAAAGGACTGCGAAATATCTGAACCAGATTCGTTCAAAAAAAAAGGCAAGATAGCAGCCTTCGTAATTCAAAAAGGATTTGAGTCTCGGCTTGTTTGGGAGTATATAAACGCGCTAGAATAACTTACTTTACCACAGTTATCTCACCTACTATTTCTTTGATTTTTCCTTTGGTCGTTTTGACTCTCATTTTATACGGATAGCATCCGATAGGAACAATCTTCCCTGAGTGCACTCCGTCCCAGCTTGCTTGGATGTTGTCGGTTTCAAAAATGAGTTCGCCCCATCGATTAAAGATTTGCCATTCAAGGGATTCTATTCCTGATAGCACTGGAAAAAGTAAATCGTTGGTTCCATCAAAATTAGGGGAGAACGAATTAGGGACAAACACCAAAAAATCTTCTTGTAATTGTAGCTCTTTGGAGATCGAATCTATACAACCATATCTGTCGATTCCTGTCAGAGTTATCGAAAACTTTTCGCTCCTTTGGATAGGAAAGATTATGGGGCAAGGCGACAAATCATAAGAGGAGTTTCCGAGATCTGTATGACCAAAATTCCAAAACTGAGAAACAACGGGAGATGAGGTGTTTGTGAAACACACTATTGGGCTGTATGAATACACAGGGCTTGGCGAAAAGGTAAAGTTCATGTCGGGCAGTGTCCGAACCCAGATGGTTGCGGTGGTGTCGTGTATACAACCTGAATCGGAGACGGTTCTCAATGAAGCAATATGGGCGCCTGGTTGAGGGAAAACGTAAGAAGAGTTTTTTCCATTCAAATTTATGGGCGAATCCCAGAGCCACGAAACAATACTGCCGCTTGAAATAGACGAGGTACTCGAGAAACTAGTGGTTTGGCCAAAACAAACCGTATCAGCACTGAAGGATGAAACAGGCATTGGATAGGAGTAAATTGTAACTGGCACCTGAAGCTGACAAAGATTACTGTCTAGAACCGTAACCTGATAGTAGCCGGGTGATAAATTGGTAAAACTAGAATCCGACTGAAAGCTAGAACTGTTTAAAGAGAAGGAGTAAGGTTTTGTTCCTCCCATTATTCTGGTGAGTGAGAGTGCTCCATCATTTTTGTTGGAGCAACTTCCAACTGAATCTTTTTGTGCGGATATCGTAGGTTGCACAACAACTAACGAATCGGAAAGTAAGCAGCCTTCACTAAAGTTAAGTTTTACTTGAAATAATCCAGTCATTCCAGAAGACACGGTTAGAAGTGAGGTAGTGTCGTTTACTAAAGCTACACCGTTTCTGTACCATTGAATGGACTGAGGGATTGAATCGAATACCGCCCGAAGTGTAAGATTGTTTTGACAACTATGTCCCGAACTTGAAATTGTAACTGAAGGAGCAACATAGGAAAGCCTCAAGTTGTCCATCGCGCCATAATAAGCTTGAGGTGCTGGCGAACTCAACAGTGCGCAACTCGGACCAAAAACTAAAGTGGTAATAGGAATGGAGGGAGAGAACTCAAACGTGTAAGTATTCCATGAATTGTTGTTTAGGACGGGAATCAGGGTGTCTAATGTTACCCAGTTTGGCGAATAACTAGGACAGTTTGCTGTGGTTCCACCTCCTCCAATGGTAGTTCTAGGGTAAGGCAAATTGGTACACGAATTAGATCCATACACGGCAATTGGTCTCGGGGTAATAGAGGCGATTTGGGCATAATCGAACTCAATTCTATAGGTTTTTCCTGGATGAAGAGTATCAAGAAGACAAGCCCCAAAAAATTCTTTTGTATTCCCATTTCCCACAGCAAATCCAATCACGCCTGTGCCATGAGGAAATGGAAACGGAATAAAAGGTAATATGTAGCCACAATTGAAGTAATCGGGTGAATTATTAGCCAAAGCATCCCTCCAATGATTCACTCTTGATAGTTGAGAGGCTTGAGTAGGACACGTGGAGTAATCTTCGAAAGAAGGATTGGGCAGTATGGGAGGTAATACTCCTATGGTACAATTGCACTCCGAGGTGTCATTCAAATCAACAAGGCCATCTAAGTCATCATCAATTCCGTTGTCGCAAATTTCTTGCGAAAATGTGGGACTTACCAATACAAGGAAAGACAATATGGTGAGCCAAGTTTTCATCTATCTAAATTACAAAAAAAAATCGACCTCTCATTCTTGATGCTTTTGGTTTCGTTAGGTCGAGTTTATTTTTTTTTGACCTAAAATCTTCTTTAGGATTCCGCCTTTTACGTTGTTCACGTCAAATTCTAGGATAAATGCTTTGGGGTCTATTTCGTTAATTAGGTCGTAGGTTCTTCTTATGTCAATTCGATTGATGAGACCGAATGCATGACTCTTTTTGTTCCGCCTCTCCGGTATTTCCGAGACCTTTTACTCCTTTGTAAATGGTGATGCCAATCCCAATTTCTTGCGTAAGCCCTTTTTCTACTTTTTCAGGTTCTTTGGATACAATCATAAGTCCGATTTAATCTTCGAAACCTTCAATAGTTAAATCGATTACCTTGGCAATAAGAAAAGATGTAAGAACAGAATACATGGCTATTTCTAATGAGAGTAAAATTGCGGTTGCCGAAAAAAGTAAGGTGTTGAATATAAGAATGATCGTACCTATGCTGAAGCCAAAACGATTGTTGAGGTAGATTCCCAATATTTCGGATCCGTCTAGTACAGCATCGTTTTTAATGGTTAATCCTATTCCAGCAACTAAAAATAATCCTCCAAAAATGGCAATTATAAGTTTGTCCTCGGTTAACGTACTGAAGTTCTCGAAATGAATAAAAACAGCTAGTACTGAGATGGAAATGAGTGATTTCCAAAAGATTCGTTTGGTGAGCGATGTCCACGCAAGTGCTAAAAATGGTAAACTCACAAATACCAACATAAATGAGATGTTTGTACCGAATAATTCGCTCAACAAAATTGCGATTCCTGTATCTTCTCCGTCCAAAAAACCGTTGGGCAAGAGAAAGGCTTTTCATCCAATACTTGCCAAAATGATTCCAACTCCAAATTGGATCGCTTCTCGTAAAAGTTGTGTTGAATGGTTCATCTTCAAAGTATTCTTGTCCTTCCTGAATATATAACAAAGATGAGTTAGAATGCAGCAGATTTTATGGAATTCTTACTTTTGGAACTAAACCTAAATATAAACTGAAAATAAATTGTATCTTAGGATAAAATCAAAACTGTTGAATATTACGTTTTTCACAAAATTAAAGTGGGTGTTAGGGATTGCTGTAGTGTTTGTAATTATTGTATCCACCAATCTTATAGACCGGAATAATTTTGTTCGGGTAAAGGATTCCATTACTACTATTTATGAAGATCGCCTTGTGGCTAATGACTTGATTTTTGGCATGATGAAATGTGTGTATGCCAAAGAAATTGCCCTCGTAACTTCGGATACAGCTTACTTTTCTAAGGAGAGTGAGCAGTTCACTCAAAAATTAAGCAGATTTGTAACACGCTATGAGAAAACAAAACTCACTCCCAAGGAGAAAGAAATATTTACTGATTTAAAAGTTAATTACAACGAGTTGAAAGACTTGGAAGCGTCCTACTTAAAGTCAAGTTTTGCTGATTACAGCGAACTACTGGAAGTGTAAAAGTAGTGAAGTCTCATTTGTACGAAATGTCAAAAATTCAATTGGAGGAAGGATGAAGGGAATCAAGTATCACACAACGAATAATTGAAACTGTAGAGTGTTCACCCAGATCGAGATTTTTTTACTTGTATTCTTGGCCATAGTCGTCCAAGTATTAATTATTTACTCTCCCAGAAAAAAGAAAGAGGTAGAAGAGTAAACAGAATTAAAAAGTAGGGGCATTTTTCCCGCAGTTTTAAGTTAGGCTTTTGTACCTTTGATGAGAATTAATAGTAATATATCTGTTATGAAATACCTATCAAGAATTACCTTACTAGTTATGCTAATGTCTACGTATATTGCAGCAAACGCTCAATGCGCTATGTGCAAAGCAACAGCAGAAAGTAACCCAAATATTGGCGGGGGATTGAACGCTGGAATTGAATACATTTTGATTGTTCCGTATCTGTTGTTAGGTGCTTTTGTGTTTATCGTGCTAAAAGGGAAAATGAAACCTTTTTGGAAGGATTTGACGGGAAAAAATAAAGGTAAAAAACAAGAATTTACAGCCGAGAACTGGTATTAATTAATTAGCAAAAATGGACATTATTTCCCTTCTGGTAGGATTAGTTATTGGTGCACTTGTAGTTTTTCTGCTCAATACATTGAAAAAAAATAAGTTGCCCGCAAGCATTCAACAACAATTTTTGGAATTGGAAGCGGAGAATGAAAATCTCACTTCTCGCTCCGTAGCTTTGGATAAGGAAAAAGCAATGCTAGAAGTTCGGTTGGAAGATGCAGCCCGCTATTTTAACCAACAAAAAGAGGAAATAGGAGAGCTTAAGGGAGAGAATAAAAACCTGAGGGACGAATTGTCTGTGACAACCACCAACCTGACTAATTTGGAGGAGAAGTTGACAGATCAAAAGGCAGAAATGCAAGATTTGCAGAAAAAATTTACCACCGAATTCGAGAATATTGCAAACAAAATTCTCGAGGAAAAATCAATAAAGTTTACGGCCCAGAACAAGGAGAATATCGATAATGTGCTTACTCCTCTGAACGAAAAATTAAAGAGTTTTGAAGAAAAAGTTCAATCTACTTACGAAAAGGGATTAGCGGAAAGAACCGAATTGAAGTCGCAGATTATTCAACTTTCTGAACTAAATCAAACCTTGAGTAAAGATGCTCAAAACCTTACCAAGGCACTAACCTATGATAACAAGGCTCAAGGGAATTGGGGAGAAATGATTTTGGAGAAAATATTATCCGACTCAGGACTCACAGAGGGCGAAGAATATTCGAAGCAGTTTACTACTACCAATGAGGCAGGGAAAACTGTGAGACCCGATTACATTATCCAACTCCCAGACAGTAAGCATATTGTGGTAGATTCCAAGGTTTCTTTGGTGGCTTATAACAAATATATTACACCCGAGTCGGAGGAATCGAAGGCTTCTGCACTGAAAGAGCATTTGATATCTGTAAAAAATCACATTAAGTTTTTGAGCGAAAAAAACTATCAAACTGGATCAAAATTAGATTCTCCAGATTTTGTTCTGTTATTCATGCCAATAGAAGCTTCATTTAGTTTAGCAATTCAGAATGACAAAGAGTTGTATGAGTACGCCATTACTCGGAATATTGTGATTGTTAGTCCTACAACTTTACTAGCCACGATCAAAACAATAGCCTCCATTTGGAAGCAAGAAAAGCAAAACAGAAATACGTTAGAAATTGCAAGTCAAGCAGGGGCTTTGTACGACAAATTTGTGGGTTTCTTGGAAGATATGGAAAAAATTGAGAGAGGCTTGTCGCAGGCAGAATCTGCTTATCAAGGGGCATTAAACAAACTGCAAACAGGAAAAGGAAATTTGGTGCGAAGGACAGAAAAAATAAAAGAATTAGGGGTGAGCACAAGCAAACAAATCCCGCAAAAATTTCTTGAAGAATGATAAGAATCAATTCATATAAACTGAAAATCGTTGTTTTTTGTGCTTCGATTGGATTTTTGGTGAATTGTAGTTCTGGAAAACTGGCTAATGACGAAACTGATTATAAGTATGATACTCGGATCCAAGATCTTAATCCTAGTTACTTAGTGTATCACGAAAAAGAGGATACCTCTTATTTGTATTTGGAATTTCATACCAATAATTTATTATACGTTAGAGAAAATAGTTCAAAACCATTCGAGGCGGAGATCACAGTGAAATATCAATTGTTTCAAGATGATAAAGGGAAGTTGTTACTAGATAGCGCAACACGACATTTGTATGATTACAAAACTAGTAATGAGCCGAAAACGATATTGGCGAGGGTTCCGTTCCATTTGCCCATGGGGAAAACTGCTTTTTTAAAAGTAGAAACTCGAGATGTGAACAAAAAAGTGAGAAATCAATTGGTCATAGAAATTGATAAGAATAACCAGCAGTCGGAGCAGTTCTTTTTATTTCGAAATCCAGAATCTAAAAGGATTTATTTTGATACGTATTTTACCCAAGAATCCAACGTGGAAGTGCTCTCTCAATTTAATAAAAACCAAGAGTACCACATCGATTATTTTAACACTGACTTTCCACCTTCGCTGCCTCCCTTTTCTTCAAATCAGAAGATCGAAATTGCTTCCGTTCGGGATTCGGGATACACAGTGAATATTACAGATAACCATTCTGTTATCACCTTGGGTAAGTTGGGCAGTTACTATCTGCGTCACGCAGATTCATCAACTTACATTGTGATTCTTCAAAAGTTTGACCCCAATTTTGATGGTCTAGAATCCTATTTGGGGATGATTGAACCGATGAAATATATCTGTTCTACAAGGGAATATCAGGCGTTGGTGAATGCCACTGACAAAAGAAAAGCGGTGGAATCTTTGTGGCTAAAAATGGCCGGCACGAAAGAACGAGCGAGAATGGTTATTTATGAGTATTATTCACGAGTAGAGCAAGCCAATAAATTTTTTACCTCCTACAAAGAAGGATGGAAAACAGACAGAGGAATGCTTTCCATTGTGATGGGACTTCCCAATACTATTTATAAAACAAGAAGAGGAGAAACCTGGGTGTACGGGACTCCCCATAATATGATGATGTCACTTACTTTTAGCTTTAGTCTAGAAAACGAAGAGCGAGTAAGAAACGATTATCAACTAACCCGCTACCGAACCTACCGAGATTATTGGTATAGAGCTTGCGAAAGCTGGAGGCAAGGCAGAGTATATAATTTTAATTAAACGTGTACGAAAAGAAACTTAACAAAGACATTATTTTTGGTCTTCATCCTGTAATGGAAGCGATAAAAAGCGGTCGAGAAATCAATAAAATTTTAATTCAAAAAGGCCTTCAAGGCAATACATTTCATGAGTTGAGAGGTTTGTTGAAGCACTCAATGGTAAATCTCCAATTGGTTCCGGTTCAAAAACTGAGCTCAATCACAAGGAAAAATCATCAAGGGGTTATTGCATTTGTTTCGCCTGTAACATATCATCAAGTAGAGGATTTGATACCTCGCTTGTATGAAGAAGGAAAGGAGCCAAAGTTTATTATTTTGGATGGAGTAACAGATGTACGGAATTTTGGTGCTATAGCCCGAACTGCCGAATGTTTGGGATTCAACGGGATTATCATTCCGGCCAAAGGAGGAGCAACCGTTACCTCCGATGCGGTTAAGACCTCGGCAGGTGCCCTGATGACTTTGCCGGTTTGTCGTGTAGATTCGCTAAAAAAGACAGTAGATTACATGGTTGAATCTGGGGTTAATATTGTTGCTTGTTCCGAAAAAACAGAGAATTCTATTTATGATTATTCTTTTGAAGGTCCAGTAGGAATTTTGATGGGGAATGAGGAAACAGGAATTTCCAACGAACTAATAAATAGGTCTCAGTTTATAGGAAGAATCCCAATGACGGGTGACATCTCTTCAATGAATGTAGCCGTTGCTGCTGGCATTGTAATGTATGAAGCTGTAAGGGCCAAAAAATAATTGGCAAGTTATTTCTTTACTCCGAAAGTTTTTCCCAAAAACACTTCTCCAAATTCGTTGCTGTATTCTACATCAAAAAATATCGAATCGGCACGGAAAACTCCGCTTGTGCCTCTTACTTGTTTTGAATCAACATTTTGAGCAAGAACGGTAATAGAGGAATCCGAAACAAAACAATCTACCTGGAATGTGTACCCCAAGAATCGATTATTAGGTTACCATAATTGGAAATAGTGAGGTGGTTTGGTTTGCAATTGGAACGAGTAACTCGTAGGTCAAAAGTATCTTTTTTCCATTCCATGGAAGGAGGTTCTAGAATGGAGTCTACTACCTTGTACCAACCCAAGTGTTCTTCATTGTTGTACAAGCAAGAGTTGTCATTGGTGTTGGCAGAAGGCACAAAGTTAATTGCGTTGCAGTCTGTGCAGCCTTTTTTTTTGCAAGATACCGTTAAGGCACATACAAGTGAAAACAAAAGTAAGTAAGAGCGATTCATAGTAGTTGATTTTGTTTAGGGAGAAATGGAAACAGTCATTAGGGTTCTTGTCTTACTCTCTCCTTTAGTTTCTTTTTTCTGGTGATAAACTCTTTCCAGGTATTAAATTCTTTTTTGTAATATACACCTACACCACTTGTTGTTTGAGCTTGATTAGCATTGGTGATGTCGTAGTCGTTCGTTCGTGTAAATACTCGAACCCTAAAGGTTCCGTCCTCGTTCAGTTTATACTCTACATTAACGTCTCCTATCAAGGCATTTTCATTCTGATTAATTTCATTCCCTTGAGCCACGCCAAAATTTGAGCTAATAACCAATCGTTCGTTTAACAACTCAGTAGAAAGTGCTACTGCAATTTCATCACTCGTTATGTCGTCACCTGGCCTGTAATTAAAGCCAACATCAACATTGTTGCTAAGTTTCGACATCCAATTGCTCAGCTGATTGGAAAGAAGTTCTGATGCAGTAGTCCCAACTGCTCCTGACGTCTCGACACCGTTTTGATTGTTCGAGTTTTGAGAGGGTAGAAATCGATTGAGAAGTAGGAGAGCAAAAACTTGTTTGTTTAATTCTTGTTTGGTTTGCATGAGATTACCAATCACAGCTCGTTCAGTTTCATCCGCGCGAGTAACCTCAATCAAGAAATCTATGTTGGGACTCATTAAGTTTTCGGTTAGCTCCATCACAACTTCTATGTCTGATCGACTTTTATACTTATTAATATTATTGGTTAGCTGAGGCATGATTTCATACATCGAAGCTTTTAACTTGTATATGGCATTAATGTCGATTTCGGCATTATAAGGGTCTCCATACCAATTGATAGTACTCGCGTTGGCAATTTCGAACTTCTTATTTATAAGGTTTTCAAATCGCTCTAGGCCTAGAGTAAACAAATAGTCTCCTTTTTCGATGGTGTACTTACCAGCCATATTAAATTGGTCTTGCTTATCCACGGTCATCGACAGATTGCCGTATCCCGTTCCCGAAATAATATCTCCATACACTTCGTCAAAAATTAATTGGAGATTGGCTTCAGGAGTTACCTCTACATTTATATCAAGATTGATTCCTTCTAAATTTACAATTTCTTCTTCCTTTCTGGAAGAGTCTTTTGTATTGAATACCACAAAGTCGGCCATCGTTACATCCGAGCTTCCGTAGAGCGGAAGTGTAAAACTTGTTCCTTTTTCTGTTTTGGCATTTACCGTGATGTCAATTTCATCTTGGTATCCTTCCACGTTTATTCCTCCTGTTGCATATACTTTTCCGTAAAAGTCGTCATTCAGCTCAATGTTGGTGTTTAGTCCGATGAACTTATTGTCTACTTTTCTGGAACCTTCAAAAGAAATTAGCTCGGTTTGGGTGCCCTTTCTGTAAACCAAGGTGGGTATTTCTATAAAAACGTTGAAGTTGAAATCGGTGAAATTATCATGAATAATAGCTCCGTTAAAAAAAGCTAGGTTGTTTTCTTCGTCTCTTATTTCAATAATATTATCGGTGTAAATGTCATTGTTTTCGATGATCATTAGCCCAGAAAAATCGTAGTGAGTATTCAGGTAATTGACATTAAAACCGGTACGAAGCAGTGATATTTCTCCTTCAAGTAACGGAGCTTCTGGTTCTCCAGTAACAGATATTTTGCCTTTTGCCTTTCCGTTTATTTCAGAAATTCCTTGACCAACCAAATAGGGATTAAGAAAAGCAAGATTAGTGTTCTGGAGGATGCACTTAAAATCTAATGACTGTTTTTTTCTAAACGGATAAAAATATCCCATAAAATCAAAAGTGTTTAGGTCATTTTTCAATAGTTCACCTTTTATGTTCATGGCCTTTGATTCTTCAATCCAATCGGTATTGAATACAAGGTCACCTATTAACTCCCTATTTACTTGAAGGGAATCAATGAAGAAATCTGAAATGATTTCAATATTTTCGTACACATTGGTAATGCAGGCACTTCCATTGATATTCCCTTTGTATTTGGTGGTTGGGCTTCCAATAAAGGGGTTCAAGTATTTTACATTAAAATTATCTAAATATATCTTGAGAACGTCTTCGGGATTTTCTGAAATGTTTCCTACAACAGAAACCCCTTCATTGAGGTTGTTTGTAACCACCAATCCATTAAAATTGAAGTTCGAGGAATCCACAATTAAGGAGGCATCTTCTTTTATCTTCCAGTCTCTGTTTTTGAAATGGAAAGAAGAGGGGAGAATCAGCATATCAAAATACTCTTCGTTATACCAATATCCATTTCCTTGAATTTTTCCGTAACTCTCTCCCTCCAGAGAATTCCATTCAATTGATGGGGTGATGTGGTTCTCTCGTATTTTAGAGCTGAGAACTAAATTTTCAAGAGAAAAATCATTTCCAGCAGTGAAGGTAGAAACATCAATAGTAAGGTCCAGTACATCTCTTGGTTTGTCTAAAACTCCTTCAATTCCATCAAAAGTATTGGAAAGATAACTTATGGAATCAGCACTTAGAGAAAGCCTGAATTTTTCGGAAGAAGAATCGAAGCTTCCTAATGCTTTTGTGTTGTTTGAAATCTCCAGATCAGGAGTAAATAACTCTTGAATAGGGGAGTAGTCCTTGATGATTAAATTAAAATCAAATGATTGATTGGTGAGCCAGACTGAATCTTTGGAAGCGTAAAGTGCAGGCACCACTTGCTGACCAATTATGTCGGCAATGGTTCCTAGTTGCGAAAGCGAGAACTGTCCCTTGATGGAGCCATCAGCCACATCCGACAGGAGCTTAAGTTCTTGGCTGTTTTCCTTTTTGGAAGAGGTTACTTTTATTTCCTTGTTTCTGTATGTTTTCTCGTTTTGTTGATAAATGAGGTTGCTGATTTTGGCAACCCCCGTTGAATTATCTATCGAGGAGCCATGTCCTTTTAATCGAATATCTCCGGAGACAATATGCTGATTACTATCTTTCAGGATATTCAACTTGCTCAGATTCATTTGCGAAATGTTCGACTGAAAATCAAATTCAGGAATCTGTGATTCGAAGTTTACAAATCCTATGAAGTTTGCTCCTCCATAAGCATCTTTTATCGAGGCTTTTCCATCAAAAGACTTTTCGGTGAAGGCTCCGTCAATTTTTATATTTTTGTATGAGTGACCCTTGTAGGTAAGTTGAGGTAGTTCACCTTTTGCAATAAGATTGATGCCTGTACGAGAATTCCAAGAAAGTTCTGTTTCTATGTGAGCATCTACTTCGGCAAGGTCAGGATTTTTGGCAAACGAACCCATGTTCAACTTGTCCGTAATCAGAGTTCCTTTTAGGTGATCGGTTTTGTTTTGATGCCAATATCGTGCATTAAGAGCAATTTTACCCTGAGAGGTTTGACATTCTAATGCGCTCACAAAATCATCAAATTTACCTTTCATGGTTCCCGCCAAATTCATGTTTCCAATACCGCTTATTTCCGGAGGTAACTGTAATTTTTGCTTTTTGTCAAATGGCGGAATATCCAGGTTGTTTAATTCACGTTCTGTCGTTTTTAGTTCTCGTATAAATAAATCAAAGGTTGTGTTTTCCGTGTATGGAAGTCCCTTAATGTCGAGGTTTCCAATGAATTTTGATTGTTTGTCTATTTGAATAACAAGATTCCGTGTTTTAAAATCTGCAACAGTTCCGTTAAACTCACCGGTTAACAGTACTTCCTTGTCAATCCCATCAAAAAAAGAAGTAAAAAAGGCTAAATCTGCTAAGTTCAATCGGGTCTTTTCAAAAGAAGTTTTCATGGTGACTTTGTTCTCAAAATCATCTTCAAAGTAAGAAGGTTGATCAAACTCAAATCTAAAATACTCAGTAGATATATGCGAGTTGGCGGTAGTTATTTCTAGTTTGTTTATGTGCACAAAGTTGGAGTCAATTTCTACTATACCGGTCAGGTTTCTTAGGTCAAATTTGCTCTTCTCAACAGTAGACAAGTGTTCAATATCGACTTGTATATTACTTCCTTTGTTGCGAAAATTAGAAAAAGTAAGGTTGATAGGTTTGGCATCGAGATTAGCAAAGTCCATTCCGTAATACGAGGCCGAAGTTCTGTAATCTTTGAATCGAAATCGACTGTTTGATAATTCAATTGACTGAATTCCAACCAGAAAATTAGAATTGTTGTGCTCTGATTGTGCTCCTGAATCAAAATAATCAAGAATAAATTGAAAGCTAAATCCACTTTTTCCTTTTCTCTTTATTAATTGAACGTTAGCCTCGTTTAATCGTAAAGAGGAGATTTCTATTCTGTTTTTTTTGAGATTAATGTTTTTTGCCAAGATAGACATGCTTTTCGTTTGTATTACCGTGTCGTTTTCTTGATCCAGAACATAGAAATCGAGTAATTCGATTGATTTTATAGGAGTAATCGATACTTTACCAATGTGAATTTTAGTGTTGAGGTCTCGTGACAGTCTTTCTGTGGCATATTTTGCCAAGCTAGTTTGAACAGAATTGAACCGAACCGCCATAAAACTAAGCAGTATCAAAACCAATACTATTTCAAGAAGAAATAAGCACAAATGGGTCGCTATTTTTACTGTGTTTTTGACGGTGTGTGTTTACTGGTTTTGTACAAAAATTAAGCCTTACGAGGTTTAAGTTAGCTAAATTAATTAATTTTGGGCGTTTCCTCTATGGATTGTGTCATACTTACTGATAGGGGAAAGTTAATACTGAATAGAATGAGTGAAAGAAAAGGGATAATTTTGGGGATAGAATCCTCGTGCGATGATACGTCTGCGGCCATCATCAAAGATGGACGGATATTGTCCAACCTTATCGCTCGTCAACCCATTCATGAGCAATATGGTGGAGTAGTGCCCGAATTGGCTTCGCGGGCTCATCAGCAAAATATAATTCCTGTAGTTGAGGCTGCACTCAAAGAGGCAGGAGTAACCAAAGAAGAATTAACAGGAATCGCTTTTACCGCAGGTCCAGGATTGATGGGAGCTTTGTTGGTGGGCGTTTCTTTTGCTAAGTCACTGGCTCTTAGTTTGGGTATTCCTCTCATTCAAGTGAATCACATGCAGGGGCATATTTTAGCTCATTTTATTCAGAAACCTGGTGAAGACAAACCAATGCCCCAGTTTCCGTTTATTTGCCTCACAGTGTCTGGCGGTCACACTCAATTGGTAAAAGTTACAGATTATTTTCAGATGGAAGTATTGGGCGAGACACTGGATGATGCAGCAGGTGAGGCATTTGATAAAATAGCGAAAGTATTACACTTCCCATATCCGGGTGGTCCTCTGATAGATAAATACGCGAAAGAAGGAGATGCGACTCGATTTCATTTTACTCATCCCAGAACTACGAAGTACAATTTTAGTTTTAGTGGGCTGAAAACTCAATTTTTACACTTTATTCGAAATTGCGAACGAGATGATTCTGATTTTGTAGAAAAAAATAAGGCGGATATTTGTGCCTCTATTCAAGACACTATTATTAAAACCTTATTTTCAAAACTAAAAAAACTAGCTGAAGACGAAGGGATAAATCAAATTGCGATTGCCGGAGGTGTTTCAGCTAATAGCCATTTGAGAAGTGAGCTCCAAAAATTGGGAAAAAAGAAAAAATGGGAAACGTTTGTCCCAGAATTTCAATACTGCACGGACAACGCAGGAATGATTGCAATAGCAGGTTACTACCATTTTCTAAACAAAGACTTTGTAGGCCAGGAAGTAAAGGCTAATCCGAGGATGAAAATATAACAAAAACCGAATTCGTATAACACAACCCGTGGTAAGATGAATAAATTTGATTCGGTTTTACTTAACTAAAAACATCCTTTACTCGATCAAAAAAACCTTTGTCTTTACTTGTAGGGTTTGGGGCAAAATTTTCTGATTTTTGAAGAATTTCTAGGGCTTTCTTTTCTTCTTTGGTTAAGGTTTGTGGAGTCCATACGTTTACATGAACCAAAATATCCCCTTTTCCGTATGAGTTTACCGAAGGAAGACCTTTTCCTTTCAACCTCAAGGTCTTTCCACTTTGAGTTCCTGGGGTGATTTTAAATTTAACCGATCCACCTACTACTGGAATTTCAACGGAGGTTCCCATAGCCACGTCTGCAAAATTCAAATACAAGTCGTGATGAAGGTTTTGTCCTTCTCGTTTTAATGTTTCGTGCTCTACTTCAGAAATCACTACCAATAGGTCTCCCGCAACTCCATTTCCTGGCGCATCGTTTCCTTTTCCTCTCACATTTAGTTGCATTCCGTCTTCTACTCCTGCAGGGATTTCAATAGGAATTACCACTTCTTTTCTTACCATTCCATTTTGGTCACTTCCGGCTGGTTTCTTTCCAATAGATTGTCCCGAGCCGTTACAAGTTGGGCAAGTACTTGCTGTTTGCATTTGACCTAAGAAACTATTCACTACACGAGTCACTTGTCCCTGACCTTTACACGTTGCACAAGTTTTGTATTCCACTCCCTCAGCCTGAACTAGTTTGTTTACTTTGATTTTTTTCTCTACACCGTTGGCAATTTCCTCTAAGGTAAGATTTAGTCTTACTCTTAGGTTGGTTCCTTTTACTGTTCTTCTTCCTTGGCTTCTTCCAAAACCACCTCCGAAGCCACCGCCTCCGCCAAAAATATCTCCAAACTGGCTGAATATATCGTCCATATTCATTCCGCCACCACCGAAACCTCCGCCACCTGCACTTCCATCTACTCCTGCATGTCCAAACTGGTCATACCGTTGTTTTTTTTCTGGATTACTCAGAATTTCGTATGCCTCAGCAGCTTCTTTAAATTTTACTTCCGCTTCTGGGTTGTCCGGGTTTTTATCGGGATGAAATTTAATTGCAAGTTTTCGGTACGCTTTCTTTATTTCGCTCGCGTCCGCATTTTTACTTACTCCTAATACCTCGTAATAATCTCTTTTCGACATGTGTTGTTGTTTTGTTTTTTTCGAGACTTATTGTCCCACTACTACCTTAGGGAATCGAATTATCTTTTCTCCTAAATAGTATCCTTGCTCTACTACGTCTACTACCTTTCCTTTCATGTCCTCGCTTGGCGCTGGAATATTGGTGATAGCCTCGTGAATGTCCGCATTGAAAACTTCTCCCGCAGCTTCAATAGATTTTAAACCTTTTGCTTCAAGAGATTTAAGTAATTTGTTGTAAATTAGTTCAAATCCTTGCTTTAAACTTTCCGGATCTTGAACTTCCGTGTTGTGGGCCATAGCTCTTTGAAAATCATCCACAATTGGGAGCATGTTTTTGATTACATCCTCACTCGCAGATTTTATAATCTCCAATTTCTCTTTTGCCGTTCTTTTTCGGTAATTGTCAAACTCAGAATACAATCTTAGGTACTTGTCGTTGGCGGTTGCCGCTGCCTCTTGAGCTAATTCCAATTCGCTTTTTTCTGGCTCTTGTGCCGTTTCCTCTTGGGGTGTCTCCTCGTTTTGGATTGTCTCCTCTGCGATGTTTTCTTCGTTCAATTCTTCGGTTGATTCGTTTTCACTATTCATGTTACCTCTTTTATTTTTTCGTTTGAACACATTCAATTTTTTTGCCATTTGCAAATCTAAGTCAAACTGACATACAATGACCAAAAAAGCCTATTAATTTGGCAGTTTCCTGTCAGATTAATAGGCCTACATCGGTTAGTGTAATCCTTAAAATTTCTTTACATACTTATCTAAAGTGGTATGAAGTTTCATGCCCCTTAAGTTTTTTGCAATGATTTTTCCGTTTGGATCCAACAAAAAACTCTTAGGAATGGAGTTGATTTTATAAAGTTTGGCAGCGGCCGAACTCCACCCTTTGAGGTCACTCACATGATATTTCCACGAAAGATCATCTTTGTCTATGGCTGCTTGCCATTTGGCTTTGTCGGTATCTAACGAAACACTGTAAATTTCAAATCCTTTTCCTTTGTGAAAGGTTGCTTTTTTGTACTTTTCGTAGGCATTTACCAAATTTGGGTTTTCTTTTCGACAGGGACCGCACCAACTAGCCCAAAAATCAATCAAAACATATCTTCCTTCTAGCGAAGAGAGCTTGATTGACTTTCCTTCCGGATTTTTAAACTCCAATTCGGGCGCTAAGTCGCCAATTTCGATTCCGTAATCTGTGACAAAAACAGAACTTTTTCGGGCTTTTTTGTGTTGGGTAAAGCTCGATAAAACGAATCCTATACAGGTAAGAGAAAGTATAAAAAGTATTTTTTTCATAATGGTTGAATCCTTGTGTGTGCTGTGTTAGGTGCAACAATGATGCCAATTTACATTCTTGTAATATCTGCTCCAATATTTTTAAGTCGGGTGTCAATATTTTGATATCCTCTGTCAATTTGAGAAATGTTGCTTATCTGACTTTTTCCTTCTGCTGATAGGGCAGCTATTAGAAGTGATACTCCAGCTCTAATGTCTGGTGAGCTCATACTTATTCCTCTTAAGGGATATTCTTTGTCTATTCCTATTACTGTAGCTCGATGCGGGTCGCATAGAATAATTTTTGCTCCCATATCTATTAATTTATCCACAAAGAAAAGTCTACTTTCAAACATTTTTTGGTGAATCAAAACGCTTCCTCGAGCTTGAGTTGCTACAACCAAAATTATGCTCAACAAATCGGGTGTAAATCCTGGCCATGGTGCATCCGAAATCGTCATGATACTACCATCAATGTACGATTCTATCTCGTAGTGATCTTGAGCAGGTATAAATAAATCGTCACCGTGTAGTTCGATTTTTATTCCAAGCTTCCTGAAGGTGTCAGGAATTATACCTAAATCTGGATAAGAGACATTCTTGATAGTAATTTCAGAACCAGTCATTGCTGCAAGTCCTATGAAACTTCCTATTTCAATCATATCTGGAAGAATCCTATGTTCGCAACCTTGTAATTCATCTACTCCCTCTATGACAATCATATTGGATCCAATTCCAGAGATTTTACCTCCCATGGAATTTATCATTTTGCAGAGTTGTTGTAAATAAGGCTCACAAGCTGCATTGTAGATGGTTGTTTTTCCTTCTGCGAGTGCTGCAGCCATGACAATATTGGCGGTTCCTGTTACGGAAGCTTCATCCAAGTGCATGTAGGTACCCTTTAGTCTGTCAGCTTTTACTTCGTAAAAAAACTCTTTGCTGTCATAATGAAAATGGGCTCCGAGTTTTTCGAATCCAATAAAGTGAGTATCTAGCCGTCTTCTTCCAATTTTGTCTCCTCCTGGTTTTGGCATGTATCCTTTTCCAAATCGTGCCAAAAGTGGTCCGAGTATCATGATGGACCCTCTTAGACTAGATCCTTTTTCCTTAAACTCGTCCGAAATGAGGTAATCTACATCGACTTCATTTGCCTCAAAAGAATATTTTTCCTCACCCAACTTCTCAACTTTTACGCCCATAGAGGCTAACAAATCGATAAGTTTATTTACATCAATAATGTTGGGTACGTTGTCTATAATTACTTTTTTAGGAGTAAGTAATACAGCACAAAGTACTTGCAATGCCTCGTTTTTGGCCCCTTGTGGCACCAATTCTCCGCTTAATTTCTTCCCTCCATTTATTTCAAAAATGTTCATAATGTTTTATTTTTTTGAATACCTATGTTTCCCGTTTGATTGTTTTTTGGTTTTTTTTCTATTGTTTTTCAAGGGTTTAACCTTGGGTATGGATTTCGCCAATTCTTCTACAGAAGTAAGCGGTTTTTCTTTATTTGGAACTAGTTTTCCATTGGATAATTCATCGAGATGCCTCCAAATTACCTCGTCCTCCACAAAGTCTTTGTTCCAGGTAATAAATAGTTTTTTCATCAAATTAGCAATCGCTTCCACCAAGATTTCCTTTTCTTTTTCATTTTCTTTGCTAATGGCTTCTTTGATGAAAAGGGAAACCGTTTTTCCGTAGTACGCATACTTGATTTTCCTCTTTCCCTCAGAATAATTCATTTTCTCTGGCTTTCTGCTGGCTTCCTCTAGCTCTGGTTTGGGGTAAGGAGAGTCAACGTCTAGTTTGTTTTCCGAAATAATAAACAAATGGTCCCACAATTTGTGTGTGAAATCTGTAATATCTCTAAGATGAGGATTTAATTGACCCATTACAGAAATAATGGCATTAGCAACTTTTTGTCTTTCTTCTCGGTCACTAACGCTAATGGCGTATTCCACCATATTTCTTACATTTCTTCCGTATTCGGGTATTTTGAGTTCTTCTCTTGTGGTATTATATTCTAGTCCTTCTGACATATGTTTCGTTTTTAATCTATTATTTCCAGTTTTGCAAATTTAAGCAAAAGCTGCTTTTGACCTACCGAAGGAAAAAAGGCAGTCGCCTTTCTATTCGGGTAAGCTCCTTCTATATTTAGTATTTTTCCTTTTCCAAATTTTGCGTGGCTAACGTTTACCCCAACCACGATTTCTTTACTATCTGATCCACCTCCAGGAGCGGCCGCAGATGAAACTTTCTTCATTTGGCTCAACTGTTTTTCTTGCAAAGGCTTGTTAAATTTCATATCAAAACCAGCTTTTCTATCCGAAGCTGTTCGAGTGGGAGCGCGAGGAGCAGGAGTTTCTTCGTCAATGAATTGTTCGTCTATTTCTTCCAGAAATCGACTGGGTTCGCAAGAAATAAGACTTCCCCATCTATATCGACTGGTGGCATAAGAGAGGGTTGCTTGTTTTTCGGCTCGCGTTAGGGCAACATAAAATAGTCTTCTTTCTTCCTCTAGGTCGTTTCGGGTAGTGAGCGACATTTGCGAGGGGAATAAGTTTTCCTCCATTCCCACGATATATACGTACGGGAACTCCAATCCTTTGGCAGCATGAATCGTCATCATAACGACCTTGTCATTGTCTTCTTTGTCATCATTGTCAGCATCGGTAAGAAGAGCAACGTCTAATAAAAAGTCGCTGAGAGTGGGTAAATTTTCTTCCGTTTGATTTTTTGCCACAAATTCGGAAATACCGTTTAACAATTCTTGAATGTTGTCATATCGGCTTACTCCTTCTGGTGTTTTATCCGCATGAAGATCGCGAATAATTCCAGTTGAAGTCGCTATTTCTTTGGCCAAATCAAAGGCATTTTCTTTATCGAGTCTCACACTAAAGCTCTGTATCATTGTACAGAAATCCATTATTTTCTTTTGTGTTCCTGAGTTCACTCTTACTCCATTACCCATTAAGTTATTGGCTACTTCCCACAACGTTTTATTCTTTTCATTAGAGGAGATGGTCATGGATTCTACACTTGTTTTTCCAATTCCTCTTTTTGGGTAATTGATTACTCTTTTAAATGCTTCTTCATCATTGTGATTGGCTATCAAACGAAAATACGAGAGCAAATCTTTTATTTCTTTTCGCTGATAAAAAGAGAGTCCTCCATAAATTCTGTAGGGAATATTCAGTCTTCGTAACGCCTCCTCAAACGATCTTGATTGAGCATTAGTTCTGTATAAGATTGCGAAATCACTGTTTGCGGCAGAATGATTTTGTTTAATATCAAAAATTGAATGAGCCGTAACTTTTCCCTCTTCATTGTCGGACAGAGTCCTTACTATTTTTATTTTTTCTCCTTGGTCGTTATCTGTCCAAACTTTTTTTTCAATTTGATCCTTATTCTTTTTAATGATACTATTCGCTGCCTGAACAATAACTTTTGTCGAACGATAATTCTGCTCAAGCTTAAAGAGTTTGAAATCAGGATAATCTTTTTTGAAATTTAAGATGTTTTGAATGTTGGCACCTCTAAACGCATAAATACTCTGGGCATCGTCTCCTACCACTACAAGGTTTTCTGTTGCAGAAGCCAATTTCTTTACAATTAAGTATTGCGAATAGTTGGTATCTTGATACTCGTCTACTAACAAGTATTTAAATCTGTGCTGATACTTATAGAGTACTTCTAAATGATCGCGGAATAATACATTTGTTTTGTACAACAAATCATCAAAATCCATTGCCCCGGCCTTAAAACATCTTCTTTGGTAAACCTTGTATATTTCACCTATTTTAGGTCGCCCTGTACTTCTGTCGTCAGCCATAATTGTGACATTTTGAAGGTAACTGTCGGCAGAGATTAAATTGTTTTTAGCTGAAGAAATTCTTCCATAAACAATACCTGGTTTGTAGAGCTTTTCGTCCAATCCCATTTCTTTTACGATTGACTTTAGCAGGTTTTTGGAGTCTTGTGTGTCGTAAATAGTAAAGTTTTTTGGGTAGCCAATTATTTCTGCCTCCGTCCGCAGTATTCGCGCAAAAACAGAGTGAAAGGTTCCCATCCATAAGTTTTTTGCTTCATTACCGCCAATTATTTTGGAGATACGCTCTTTCATTTCTTTGGCTGCCTTATTGGTAAAAGTTAAGGAAAGAATAGAGAAAGGATCGACTCCTTTTTCTATGAGATAAGCAATTCTGTATGTGAGTACTCTTGTTTTTCCTGAGCCAGCACCAGCAATTACCATGCAGGGACCTTCGGTGTTGGTCACAGCTTCGTATTGTTGAGTATTCAACTCTTCAAGATATCCCATAAAAAAATTGGTTGATAATAAATGAATTGGATTTTCTCAAAAATACAATTTTATCAATATACTTCGAGGTATTCATGTGTTATTTCTGTTAACAATTTCGTTTGAATAAATTTATTCCGCTCATCAGGAGAAAAGAGTAGCTTTCTTTGGACCCCGATTTTTGGCAAATTGAAACCCTTCTTCCCACCATATTTTCATTTTTTTTGGATAATCTCAGGTAAGTTTGATTGTTCTTGGGGATTTTCATACTTTAGATTTTTAATCACATTTTGAACAAATTCATCTATATGGGTACAACAATAACGTCTGCAGAGTCAATATCATTAGAAAACAAATACGGAGCTCACAATTATCATCCATTACCAGTGGTTTTAGATAGGGGAGAAGGTATATTCGTTTGGGATGCTGAGGGTAAGAAATATTTTGATTTCTTATCAGCCTATTCGGCCGTAAATCAAGGACATTGTCATCCTAAGATTACGAAAGTCCTGTTGGACCAAGCTCAAAAATTAACTCTTACTTCAAGAGCATTTTACAATACTTCGCTCGGAAAGTTTTCACGTTACATGAGCGAATACTTTGGCTACGACAAGGTACTGCCAATGAACACTGGAGCAGAAGCAGTAGAGACTGCCATAAAACTTGCTAGAAAATGGGCTTATACTTATAAAAATATTCCTGAAAATCAGGCTCAAATCATTGTATGTGATCAAAATTTTCATGGACGGACAACCACAATTGTATCTTTTTCGAGTGACCCCGATTCTTATGCTGGTTTTGGTCCATTTACACCCGGATTTATCCGAGTACCATACAACGATGTAAGCGCATTAAAAGAAGCCTTCGAGTCTAATCCAAACGTGGTAGGGTTCATGGTGGAGCCTATTCAAGGTGAGGCAGGAGTTGTTGTGCCGGACGAAAATTACTTGAGTGATTGTTTTACTTTGTGTAAAGAGAATGATGCATTGTTTATTGCAGATGAGGTTCAAACGGGAATCGCAAGAACAGGAAAGCTCTTGGCGACTTGTGGAAACTGTACTTGTTCAGGATTTTGTGAAGACAAAAAACAGACAAGAGCGGATATACTTATTCTGGGAAAGGCACTTTCTGGAGGAGCAATGCCTGTTTCGGCTGTGCTCGCTGATGATGAAGTAATGCTTTCAATCAAGCCGGGAGAGCACGGTTCTACTTATGGAGGGAATCCATTAGCTTGTGAGGTTGCTATTGCTGCATTGGAAGTGGTAAAAGACGAAAAACTATCTGAAAGAGCTCAAAAGCTAGGAAATATATTTAGGACAGAACTAGAGAAATTTGTTGCCACGAATGACCTAGTTTCATTAGTAAGAGGAAAGGGATTACTGAATGCCATCGTCATCAATGATACCGAAACGAGTAAAACTGCTTGGAATATTTGTATGAAGCTTCGTGATAATGGTTTGTTGGCGAAGCCTACACATGGAAACATTATTCGATTTGCACCGCCTTTGGTAATCTCTGAAGAGCAATTGATGGAGTGTATCGACATCATTAAAAAAACAATTACAGAATACGAGAAATAATCGGTACATTTTTTTTATAAATAGAAAAATTGTGTAGTTTTGCATCCGTTCAATGCGAAAAAAGCGAAAGTAGCTCAGTGATAGAGCATCACCTTGCCAAGGTGAGGGTCGCGGGTTTGAATCCCGTCTTTCGCTCATATATATTTAAGATGCCAAACCACA
>Ga0233451_10001103_pt1 | contig 26473 bp, 24 predicted proteins | sample 011ome_29_FD_183052 | JGI IMG/M metagenome (GOLD analysis project Ga0233451, IMG submission 183052) | Coastal salt marsh microbial communities from the Groves Creek Marsh, Skidaway Island, Georgia - 011504CT (spades assembly) | ecosystem: Environmental > Aquatic > Marine > Intertidal zone >... | reverse complement strand
TCACTGGTGTCCAAGTCAAAGTGCCCTAATTATACCGCGCACCGAAAATATCTGTTCCGATCCGGACGAGGTTGGCACCCTCGGCGATTGCCGCCTCCAAGTCGGCAGACATGCCCATCGACAAAGTATCGAAATTGGGTCTGTCGAGACCGAGACTGTCTTTCAGTTCGCGCAAGGCCTTAAAGGGCGCGCGCGGGTCTTCGGCCGAGCTGGCTGGTGCCGGGATCGCCATAAGACCGCGTAGTGAGATGCCCGGTAACGTGTCCACTTGGTAAGCGAGGTCGGGAAGCGCCTCAGGCAACACCCCCGATTTGCTGGGCTCTCTCGATATGTTGACCTGTATCAAAACGTTGAGCGGATGTTTGTCTGGTGGGCGTTGCTCGCTGAGACGACGCGCGATCTTAAGGCGATCTATGCTGTGCACCCAGCTGCAGCAGGTGGCAATTACCGCCGTTTTGTTGCTTTGCAGGGGGCCAATAAAGTGCCACTCGATGGGTAGATCGGCGAGTAACAGCGCTTTTTCCTGCATTTCTTGGGCGTAATTTTCACCAAAGGCTATTTGCCCGTTTTGGTGGGCGATCCTAATGAGCTCGGCCGGCTTGGTTTTGCTGACAGCAAGCAAAGAGACGCTATTTTTGGGCCGGCCAGCCGCCACTTCAGCGGCCCTTATTCGGCGCGTGACTTCTGATATATTAGCGAGAAGTTCAGTCGGCATCATGGATAGCATCATAAGGAAGTTGATCCGCCATGTGATAGCCCGACAATAGCGGAGCAGGTGAAATGGATATCACTGAATTACTCGCATTTAGCGTTGAACAAGGCGCTTCTGACCTCCACCTTTCGGCGGGCTTGCCCCCGATGATCAGAGTGGATGGAGACATACGACGCGTCAACGTCCCCCCTCAGGATCATGCGCAAGTGCAGGCGCTGATCTACGACATTATGAACGATCGGCAACGCAAGCATTTCGAGGAGTTTCTCGAAACAGATTTTTCGTTCGAGGTACCTAATGTCGCGCGTTTCAGAGTCAACGCCTTCAACCAGAACCGGGGTGCGGGCGCGGTATTCCGCACCATCCCCTCAGAGGTGTTGACCATGGAAGCCCTGGGGATGGGGCAGGTATTTCGCGATATATCGCTGTTGCCCAGAGGACTCGTGCTGGTCACCGGCCCCACGGGGTCAGGTAAGTCCACCACCCTCGCGGCCATGGTTGATTACGTCAATGACAATCGGTACGACCACATCTTGACGATCGAGGATCCGATCGAGTTTGTTCACGAGAGCAAGCGTTGCCTGGTCAATCAGCGAGAGGTGCATCGCGACACGCTGGGATTTTCTGAGGCGCTTCGTTCGGCCTTGCGAGAGGATCCCGACATCATCCTGGTGGGTGAGATGCGCGATCTCGAGACCATTAGATTGGCGTTGACGGCCGCCGAGACGGGGCATCTGGTATTTGGAACCTTACATACCACGTCGGCGGCCAAAACCATTGACCGTGTCATCGATGTCTTTCCCGCAGATGAAAAAGCGATGGTGCGCTCAATGCTGTCTGAATCACTGCAGGCTGTGATTTCCCAGACGCTGCTCAAGCGCAAAAGCGGGGGGCGCGTCGCGGCGCACGAGATCATGCGTGGGACATCGGCCATACGCAATCTCATCCGCGAAGACAAAGTCGCACAGATGTATTCTGCTATCCAGACAGGACAGGCGGTTGGCATGCAGACGATGGATCAGTGTCTGCAGCACCTGGTAGACAAAAGAATCGTCTCGGTTGAGGCTGCGAGAGAAAAAGCGCGACAGCCAGACAGCATCACCGCTTGATGGCTATTGTGCGTTTAGCCAAGTCGTGAGAATGATGGCGGCCGCCTGATCATCGATGGGATCGGCCGCAAAGTCACCTTTGTGGCCTTGGGTGAATGCCATTGCCTTGGCTTCGCGGCTCGACAGCCTTTCATCTACCAGCGTGACGGTCAGACCCAGCCGGCCTTCTACTTGACGCGAAAACTTTGCCGCACGTTCACTCAGCTCGCTGGCTGAGCCGTCCATATTCAGCGGATGACCGACAATAATGCGATCCGGTTGCCACTCCTTTACGAGCGCCGCTAATGTTGACCAGTCGGGCACGCCATCTCTGGCCGCCAGAATAGTCAGGGGTTGTGCCGTAAGCGTCACTGTATTGCCCACGGCGACGCCGATGTTGCGCAGTCCGAAGTCGAGGGCGATGACGCATGCCGGCCGCGCCATGCTCAGGCATGGCCCGCCTGGGCGGTCAGCAGATCGATGTCGATACCCAGTTGTTGGCCCGCGGCAGCGAGTTTGTCATCGGCGGCGACCTGAAACAGGATGCGTCGGTCCGCGGGAACGGTCAGCCAGCTATTTCCCGACACTTCTTCTTCCAACTGCCCGGGACCCCACCCTGCATAGCCCAGTGCCACCAGATAGTCCTGGGGTCCATCTCCTACTGCCAAGGCGCATAGAATGTCGCGGGAGGTCGTGAGACTGAGATCCTCTCCCACGGCGCGACTGCCCTCCCATTTGGGGCCGCCGCGGTGCAAGACAAATCCCTGCTCTGTGCCCACCGGCCCGCCGGCCAGCACCTGGTAATCTGATAGGTCACTGACAGTCTCAATATCCAAATGTTCCAGCAAGTCGGAGAGTGCGAGATCGAGATGCTGATTAATGACAATCCCCATCGCACCATCGGCGTCGTGGTGGCAAAGGTAGGTGAGCGAGCGATTGAAGAACCCGCTGCCAATCACCGGAGTGGCAATCAGGAACTGCCCCTGATACGACCCCTCGTCGCAGGTTCCTGTTAGCAGTTGATGCTCCTCACGTGCCATGGGTTACCGTCTGTATCTCAGTCTCTGAACTGCCATGTGCGAATGATATCCAACTCTTCCACGGAATTGGCGAGCGCTGGGGGGAATGCGCTGAAGGGTGCGAGACGTTCTACGGTCTCGATAGCAGCGCGGTCCAATGCGGCTTCGCCTGAGGTCGCGAGTACTTGTATGCCTCGCAGGCCGCCCTGCGAATCAACCCTCACTCGTAGCCGGACGTCGCCATTCCCGTGGTGCTTGGCGGTATCGCGATACTGGGCGTTACCAAACTGTTCAATCGCCACTTGCCATCGGCGGACATATTCTGCTTCGAGCGCGGCGCGAGCGGCCACAGGCGATTGATGTTGGGGAAGCGCGTTGGAGCGCGATGTCATTCGAGAAGCCTTCTGCGCGCTGTTGTTCAAAGATGGCGCAGTTTGTTGGTACTGGCTGACGTCCTCCATGGCAACGCGATCGCCTGAGACAGTCACTCCCTGTTGATGCGCCGAGGCCTCAGCGAGCGCGGCTAAAGGGGCATTCGTGGCGCGCCTCAGGAGCACTGTCACTGCACGGTTGGCTGTGGCAATGGCTTCTTCACTCGCCGGCGAGACCAGAACCCCGAAAATCAGTACCAGGTGCGCACCCAGTGAGAAGACGAGTGCAGATCTGAGCAGGCGCTGATCTTGGCTGCCCAATAGCGTGAAGCGAGGTTTCAGGACGTGGCCTTTGCTGTGACGGCAGCGTTCAGGGTGTCCAGCAGTTGCCCTGCTATGTCCAGCCCCGATTCTGCTTCGATTTCTCGCAGGCAGGTCGGGCTGGTGACATTGATCTCCGTGAGGTAGTCACCAATGACATCCAGACCCACGAAGTACAGTCCACGCTTTTTCAGGACGGGTCCAACTTGAGAAGCGATCCACAAATCTCGATCCGACAGGGCTTGCACGCGGCCCGAGCCGCCCGCCGCAAGGTTACCTCGACTCTCCCCTGCCAGCGGGACACGGGCGAGGCAAAATGGCACCGGCTCCCCGTTTATCATCAGGATGCGTTTGTCTCCCTCGCTAATGGCCGGCAGGTAGGTCTGGGCCATGATCGTTTGTTGTCCCGACTGGGCCAGCGTCTCCAGAATCACGCTGACATTCGGATCGTCCTGTTTGACTCTGAAGATGGCGCTGCCACCCATGCCATCCAGCGGTTTGAAAATGACATCCCCATGCTGGCGATGGAACCCTCTGAGCTTTGACATGTCTCGACTGACCAGCAAGGTGGGGCAACATTCGGGGAACTCGGTCGCGAAGAGTTTCTCGTTGCAATCGCGGAGGCTCTGACAGCGGTTGACGACCAACGTGCCCTGCCGCTCGGCACGTTCAAGCAGGTAAGTGGCGTAAATGTACTCCATGTCAAAGGGAGGGTCCTTACGCATCAAGCAGATATCGAGGTCGGCGAGGGAAATGTCCTCTGGCTCACCCGCGTCGAACCAGTGTGCGGGATCTCGATGCACCGTCAGTGACCGGGCCACCGCCATCGGACGCTCCCCATCGAGAAAGAGCGCGTCGGGAGTCATGTAAAACAATGACCAACCCCGGTCCTGCGCGGCCCATAACAGCGCCAGCGTGGTGTCCTTTTTATAGTGGATGCCCTCGATAGGATCCATTACTACGCCGAGCTTGATGCCCATATCAGCGCCCTTGTCACACAGAGAGGGACATCTTGCGATTAGCGGCCGATCGCCGCAAGATCCCGTTTCCCTGAAAGCAGGGAATTTATTGGCCGAAATGGGGCAGTGCATGGACAGTTTATTCGTTGTTATCGGCGTCATGGGTTTGATTTGCGCCGTGACAGTCGTACTCAGGGTGCGCACCATCGGGTGGGGTGTCTGGATCTGGTTCTTTTCCGGGTGGATTACCGGTGAAGCGGCGGTTTGGGTGATGGGCTCGCAACTCGGATTCGTCGCACTCTGGGTCCTGCTCGTGGGCACGGATTCTGCGGGATTTGGCTTCGGATTGTCGGCTTTTTTGGGGGCTTGGGCACTCTTGGCGTGGGCATTGCGCGATGCGTTCGATGCCGGCGCTGTGTTTCAGCGTGCACTCAACCTCGCGCTGGGCCCGGATTACTTAGAGCAGATTCCGAGTTCTCGACGCCATAAACTTACCCACCAGATTCTGAGCCGGGAGTGGCTCTGGCCGTTTCGATTTCGCCGTCCCGGGGTCAAGTACGTCCGCAATATTGCCTACAGCGACGCCGGAAAACGCGGGCTTTTGGATCTCTACCTGCCGGTGACATCGGGAGAACGTCGCCCTGTCTTGCTGCAGGTTCACGGCGGCGCCTGGATGGTTGGACACAAATCTGAACAGGCGCAGCCGCTGCTGCATCGTATGGTGGAGTCTGGCTGGGTAGGTGTATCCATCAATTATCGGTTGGCGCCGCGCGCCGCTTTTCCGGCGCAGATTATTGACGTCAAAAAAGCGATTGCGTGGGTAAAAGCGCACATTGGCGAGTACGGCGGCGACCCTGACTTCATTGTGATTACGGGAGGATCTGCAGGCGGTCACCTCTCGCTGCTCGCCGGACTGTCACCCGGGCATGCGGACTGGCAGCAGGGATTTGAGGGTGCTGATACCGGTGTGCAAGGGGTGCTGGCGTTATATCCCGCAGTTGATTTCACCAATCGTCACGGTATCCGTCAGCAAGGGCGCATGGATGCTTTTATTGCGCGTAAGATTATTCAACGGACCCGTGAAGAGGCGCCCGAGGTGTTTGAGGACGGATCGCCCATCTCTTGGGTCGATCGCCCCGGTGTCGCTGAGACGGCACCGCCGCTGTGTGTTGTTCAGGGCACCTACGACTCTTTGGTTTGGGTCGAGGAGGTGCGCCGTTTCGTTGCGGAGATGAGTTCGCGCGCGACCCACCCAGTGGTTTACGCCGAGTTACCCCGAGCGCAGCATGCTTTCGAAATTTTCCACTCCCCTCGCACCAGTCATTACCTGAATGCGGCAGCAACCTGGTTGGAATGGGTGCGGGCCCAGCATGAGCGCAGCGGCTGAGAGCCGACTAGGAGGCGTGAAGATCGCCCCAGCGAGAATGAATCAGTGTCAGTGCTACCGCGGGCGCAGTCTCGGTTCTCAATATCCTGGGGCCCAAACGCAGCGCCCGGAAACCCGACCCCAGTGCGGCACTCACTTCGCCGTCGGTTAAGCCTCCTTCTGGGCCCACCAGTACAGCAACCGTTTTGGGGGGGATATCGGGCAGCGATGACTGATCAGCGGCGCCGTCGAGCACCCATTTTTCGTCGGCGGATGTCATTCTCACCCACTCCAGCAACGGCGTCGGTGGGTGCAGTCGAGGCACTTTGACGCGGCCACTCTGTTCGCAGGCGCTAACGGCAATTTGTTGCCAGTGGGCCACTCTTTTTCCGATCCGGTCCTCCGGGATGGCGAAGTCAACGCGCTCACTCACTAACGGCTGGATTTCACTCACGCCGAGCTCAGTGGCTTTTTGCACCGCCCAGTCGAAGCGGTCGCCTTTGCTGAGACAAAGCCCCAGCGAGGTTTGGATGGGCGATTCGGTTGCCGGCTCGACACCCTCGCCCAGAAGCACAGTGATCGCACGTTTGCCGATGGCAATGATTTCTGCGGGGAACTCGCTGCCACTGCCGTCGAATAGCGCAATCTGATGTCCCACTCGTGCTCGCAGAACGCGACTCAGGTACTGTGCGCCGGCGCCGTCAATATCGATCTGGCGCTGCGGCGCGAGGCTTTGGTCAATAAATAGTCTGGGAGTGCGCATGATCAGGCCTTTTTCTGTCGGTAGTTTAAGGCACGACCACGAGGCAGGCACCGAGTGGATTTAAGACCCACTCGGTGCCCTATTGCGTGATTAGTACTTGTAGGCGTCGTTTTTGAAGGGTCCGTCGACACCAACGCCGATATAGTCAGCCTGCTTTTGCGTCAGCTTGGTCATAACACCGCCGAACCCCTGCACCATGTAAGTGGCAACCTGCTCATCCAGGTGTTTGGGGAGTACCTCTACCGTAATGGCAGCGGCGCGCGCGTCACCTGTGAGGTCGGCAAAGCGCTTATCGTAGAGATGTATCTGCGCCAGCACCTGATTCGCGAAAGAACCATCCATAATGCGTGAGGGGTGCCCCGTTGCGTTACCCAGATTGACCAAACGCCCCTCGGATAACAGGAGCAAATGATCATTGCTGGCCGCATCGCGCACCACTTTGTGAACTTGCGGTTTGATTTCTTCCCACTGCCACTCAGCGCGCATATAGGCGGTATCGATTTCATTATCGAAGTGCCCAATATTGCAGACCACTGCACCTGACTTCAGCGCCCGCAACATGGGAGCAGTGCAGACGTTGAAGTTGCCCGTGGCAGTCACGAGCAGATCGGTGGTGGATAACAGCGCGCTATCGATGCACGCGTCGGTACCGTCGTCTACGCCGTCAATAAAGGGCGAGACCACCTCGAAGCCGTCCATGCAGGCCTGCATTGCGCAAATCGGATCACATTCTGTCACCCGCACAATCATGCCCTCTTGCCGCAGAGATTGAGCGGAACCCTTGCCAACATCGCCATAACCGATGACCAGTGCGCGCTTGCCGGCGAGCAAATGATCCAGGCCCCGTTTGATGGCGTCATTGAGGCTGTGGCGGCAGCCATATTTGTTGTCGTTCTTTGATTTGGTCACGGCGTCATTAACATTAATAGCCGGCACTTTCAGTTCGCCGTTGGCGAGCATTTCGTAAAGGCGATGGACGCCTGTGGTGGTTTCCTCGGTAATGCCGTGGATGCGATCCAGCATTTCGGGATACTGCCCATGCAGCATGGCAGTAAGGTCACCACCATCATCGAGAATCATGTTGGCGTCCCAAGGCTTCCCGTCGGCCAAAATGGTTTGCTCGATGCACCATTCATATTCTTCCTCGGTCTCCCCTTTCCAGGCGAAGACAGGTACTCCCGCGGCTGCGATCGCGGCTGCGGCATGATCTTGTGTCGAGAAGATATTGCAGGAAGACCAGCGTACTTCAGCACCCAGCGCTACCAGCGTCTCGATCAGTACGCCGGTTTGAATCGTCATGTGAATACAGCCAAGAATTTTGGCCCCGGCGAGCGGCTGCGATTCGCGGTATTGCTCTCTCAACGCCATGAGCGCAGGCATTTCGCTTTCCGCGATTTCCAGTTCGCGTCTGCCCCAGTCGGCGAGGTGAATATCCGCGACCTTGTAATCTGCGAATACGGTTTGTTCAACGGCAGTATTCATAGTGTGCTCTCTTCTCTTGAGTCAATAAATGGGTGGATTAAAGCCCGGCGGCTGCGCGGAGGGCGTCTGCTTTATCGGTGCGTTCCCAAGTAAAGCTCTCGCCGGTGCGGCCAAAGTGCCCGTACGCGGCGGTGTTACGGTATATGGGCCGCTTCAGATTCAGCATATTAATAAGTCCTTTTGGCCGCAGATCAAAGTGATCCCGGATCAGTGTGACAATTGCCTCATCAGACAGCGTCGCTGTGCCGAAGGTGTTGACCGAGATAGAGGTCGGTTCTGCGACCCCAATAGCGTAGGAAACCTGTACCTCGCAACGTCTTGCCAGACCTGCCGCTACGATATTTTTCGCAACGTAACGACCGGCGTAGGCGGCTGAACGATCGACCTTGGAGGGATCTTTGCCCGAGAACGCTCCTCCGCCATGGCGTGCCATGCCGCCATAGGTATCGACGATGATCTTGCGCCCGGTCAGGCCGCAATCTCCCTGAGGTCCACCGATGACGAAGTTGCCGGTGGGATTGATGTGAAACAGCGTGTCGGTGTGGAGCCACTCTGCCGGCAAGGTCGCCTCAATAATTTCCTTGCGCACGGCTGCGCGAAGGTCATCCTGCGAAATGTCAGGCGCATGTTGCGTCGACAGGACGACTGCCTCGATACGCTCCGGCTTACCGTCTGCGTTATAGCGCAGGGTTATTTGGCTTTTTGCATCGGGTCGTAGCCACGGGAGCGCCCCCGATTTTCTGAGTTCAGCTTGTTTTTCAACGAGACGGTGTGAGAAATAAATGGGTGCGGGCATCAGGACATCGGTTTCGTCCGATGCATAGCCGAACATCAGCCCCTGGTCACCCGCGCCCTGATTGGCTTCGTCAGCTTCATGAGTACCCATGGCGATGTCGGCCGACTGCTGACCGATGGCGTTAATCACGGCGCAGGTATTGCCGTCAAAACACACATCGGAAGAGTCAAAACCGATATCGAGGACCGTTTGCCGGATCACCTGCTCCAGGTCACCGGGGGTGATATTGGATGACGTTGTGACCTCGCCGGCCACGACAACCATGCCGGTCTTGACCAGCGTTTCCACGGCAACGCGCGCGTCTGGATCTTTTGCCAGATAGGCGTCGAGGATGGCATCGGAGATTTGATCCGACATTTTGTCGGGATGCCCTTCAGAGACAGACTCCGAAGTAAAAAGGGAATAGTCGCTCATAAGTTGTCCTCTAAAGCGGATGGGGTGCTTTTTCGAATTGATGAATTTGTATCTGGAAGCCGTTACGTTGCGCGATAAACACGTTGGCGCCCAGGGTGAGCCCTGCCTCCTCTGCCCAGGTTTGTAGCTGCTCGGGCGTAAAACCCAGCCACAGATCCCCACAGTGTTCGCGCGCCCAAACCTGATCGTGGGCACATAATTCACTCACAATCAGTTTGCCGTTGGCCGTCAGTAACTGTGACGCTTCATGGAGAATTTGTTTCGGGTCGGGCGTGTGGTGGAGCACCATGTTGGCAATCACCGCGTCGGCTTTATGATTCATAGCATTGGCGTGCGCGGTGCTCCCCTGAACGAACTCGATCTGTGGCAGATCACCTGTAAACGCCTTTGCCCGAGACAGCATGGCGTCTGACAGATCCAGTGCCAGCACTGACTCCGCGCGGTCATGCAAGGCGGGTAACAACCAGCCTTCTCCTACGCCTACCTCGATAATGCGAGACAGGCGCTCGGTACGGTTCCTGTCCAGTAATTGCAGCGTCACCTCACTGTAGTCTTGCCACGGTGCGATCAGTTCCTGCTGTTCTCGAAAGCGATCCAGGTTGCCCTTAAAAAATGCCAGGGAATTGGATTCGCGCTGGCGTTGTACCCGGGCTACGCCCTCCAGCAACGTTGTGGCGGGTTCGGCTTCGTCGACTCGGAGCAAAATTTCCTGATGCAGCGCAGCCAGTGAACCCTCGGGGACAGCCCGCCGGTAAAAGGCGGCTGTGCCCTCTTTTTTGCGCTTGAGCAAACCGGCATCAATCAGAATCTTTAAATGATGGCTTAGGGCGCTTTGCCGCATCGATAAGATATCGCAGAGCTCGGAGACGCCATAAGAGTCCTGCGCCAGGATGCGCAGGATCTGCAGGCGCAGCTCGTCTCCCGCCGCTTTGAGTAACGAGGCGAGCGCCCCCTCATCTGCTGGAGGATGCAGGTTTACGATGCGTTTGGTATTTAGCATGGGCGCGGAGGGTAACAGCGCCCAGGCCATTAATCAAAATAAATTGATGGACTAAAGTGTGATCGAGACGACCCCGTCTGGCGTCCCCAAAAGCAGTTCGTCCGCCGGCCGAATGGCGAACAGCCCATTGCAGACCACGCCCGTGATTTCATTGATGGCCCGCTCTGTTTCCAGCGGCGCGTTGATGTGCATGCCGTGCACATCAAGGATGAAATTGCCGTTGTCAGTGATGACGCCTTCTCGCCACACGGGTTGACCGCCGAGCTTCACCAGCTCACGCGCGACATGGCTCCTAGCCATGGGAATCACCTCCACAGGCAGTGGGAAGCCGCCCAATACATCAACGCGTTTGCTGCCGTCGGCAATGCAGATAAATTGATCCGCAACCGCGGCGATAATTTTTTCCCGGGTCAGCGCAGCGCCTCCCCCTTTTATCAGCTCCAGCTGCGCATTGGCTTCGTCCGCACCATCGATATAAAGATGTACCTGAGCTACTGCATTGAGGTCTACCACAGTAAATCCCAGGGATTCGAGCAGCGCTGTAGAGCGTTCAGAGCTCGAGACTGTAAGGTCAATACGGTCTCGCAACGAGGGTAATTCTCGAATGAAACACTCGGTGGTGCTCCCTGTGCCAACGCCAAGGATTAAATTGTCTTCAGGGTGAGCTTTAAGACGTTTGATGGCATGTTCAGCTACCTGTTGCTTTAGCGCGTTTTGATCCATAGTGGTTGTCGACCCGTCTATAGAGCGGAGGTCCGGCCACGATGTGCAGGACATGATGGAAGCACAGTTTGAGGACGAACCTTACTTGACGCAACGCCCGAGGGTTAAATTGTCTGGATAAAAACCGGGCGCATCTCCTAGCTTTATCGCAATGCGAGGCTCCGCTTTCATTCTTGATAAGTCGCTTCTCTCGGTTGCCGGTGCAGAAACTGATCGGGCAGACGGTAAGGGCCTGATCGTACTGACGACATTCACAACATCGGCGCCTATTGGAATCATACGGCCTTTGTTGCCTCGGACATTGGCTTCATCAACAGCTTTGCTGGCTCGGTGGAATTGAGTATCGCGGTCCCTAACATCTTTGCCGAGGATCCGCTCCATGGTCAGAACGCATTTGCCGAAATCGGCGGTTACGAGCTAATTGGTGTTTATGTCACTGCTAACTCGGCAATCTAATGCTAAGTTTGAAGTTCTCACTGAAAGAAAAGGGGCCGCCAGGCTCCTTTTTCGTTAACAAAGTTATTTTGACGTGAGGTTTGTGCCCCGAATCGCCGCCTCGATGGTCGGGCTTTCAGCGGCGGAGCCCAGAAACTGGGGGATAGGCCCGGGCGACAGAACCCGCTCTATCTCGCGCCCTGTGGCGAGCACCTGTGCATCGGTATTGGCGGCGCCGATCACGGAAAATCCCAGCGGCACATTGCGCACTGTACCCATTGGGATAGTGAGATGGGGATATCCGGCGATCGCCGCCATGTATCCGGCGCCCGCCCAGGCGGGCCAAACATCGCCATTGATCAGGTCAATGGCGGGCGCGATTGGGCCCGAGGGCGCCACCAAAAAATCGACATCGGCACCCAAAAGGAGTTGATCGATGCCGTTATCGCGACTCGCTGTCTGGATAGCGCCCAGCGCCGCTTGGTGTTCTGGAGAGCCAGCGCCAGGCCGCTCCGCTGATGAAATAAGATGCTCCTGCCCAAAAAGCGCAAGCTCAACGTCACTATTGTCGAGATTAAATTCGATGAGCGATGCGACGGAGGAAACCGGCAACTTGCCTGCGCGCTCACTCAAAAACCGGTCGAGCGAATCACCGAATTCTATTTCCAGCACCGCGAGCTCGTTTTGCCAGTAGTCCGGGTCTGATAACTGAAACTCGGTGATGTCCACGAGGGTCACCCCGGCCGCTTCCAGTGTTGCGAGGCTTTGATTAAAAAGCGCGTTGATGTGGGTGTTGTCCCCCTGAGCAAAGCGCAACACGCCCACACGCAGTTGGTCCAACGATTTGGCTTCAGCTTGAGAGAAGCGGTTACTGTCGGTTAAAACATCCATCATAGTCACGGCATCGGCGACGGTTTTGGTCATCGGCCCCGCAGTGTCCTGAGAGGGTGAGATTGGCACGATGCCTGTGGCCGAGAGCAAGCCCACGGTGGGCTTGAATCCAACGATGCCGTTAACGTGAGCCGGGCAGATAATGGAGCCGTTGGTCTCTGTGCCCAAAGCGAGCGTGGCCAGTCCAGCCGCGACAGCGGCCCCCGAACCCGAGCTCGAACCACAGGGAGATCGGTCGAGGATATGCGGATTTTTAACTTGTCCTCCTACCGACGACCAGCCGCTTACTGAGTTAGTGGATCTAAAATTTGCCCATTGGCTCAGATTGGTTTTACCGAGAATGACCGCCCCGGCCTCGCGTAACCGCGCAACGATGGGGCTATCCTGCTGACTGTAGTTGTTGAGTAGCGCAGACGACCCGGCGGTTGTCGGCATTGGATCCAATGTTTCGATGTTGTCTTTTATTAACACTGGGATGCCGTCCAGCGGACTCAGCTCGGCATTGGCGCGGCGCCGATCATCACTGGCTCTGGCCTGATCTACTGCGTCGGGATTGACCGCAATAACGCTGCGTAGGGTGGGCCCCTGCCGATCGAGCAGATCAATTCTTTGCAAGTAAATCGCCACGATCTGTTCCGAGGACATTTGGCCGGTTGCAAATTGCTGCCGCAGCGTTATCAGGTCGGGCATCTGCCCGGTTTGTTTGATCGCAGTATCAATTTCTCCGACGGTGGCGTCGGTCGACTGTCCGCAGCCTGCACCCCCAAGGGCCAAAGCAACGACCAAAAAAATAAGGCGCATCAGCGGCGAAGATCTGTGTTCCATGACGAATTCCAAATGATGGTGTGGATCGGGGTCTCGTTCTGTCGAACCCTTAAGGTCTACCGAGCAATCCAATGGTACACCTTTGGTGCTGCCGATTAGGCCCGAAATGTTTTCAATTGTTGGATGAATCAAGCGGTTGATACTAGTTTTTGGCGTTGCACCAACAATAAATTTGCCTAGGCGCTGTGCTTCACCGACAATACGCCCGCAACGCGACCCCGGAGCTCTCATGCCCTCTCAAAATGATTTGGCCAACGCCATTCGCGCCCTCGCGATGGATGCGGTTCAAGCGGCCAACAGTGGCCACCCCGGCGCCCCCATGGGCATGGCCGATATTGCAGAAGTCTTATGGAACCGCATCCTCCGCCACCATCCGGGTAACCCTGCCTGGCCTAACCGGGATCGCTTCGTGCTCTCCAACGGCCATGGGTCGATGCTTATTTACGCCCTGCTACATTTGAGTGGATATGAGCTGTCGATTGAAGATATTAAGCAATTCAGACAGTTACACAGTAAGACCCCTGGCCACCCCGAATATGGCTATACCCCCGGCATAGAGACCACCACGGGCCCGTTGGGCCAAGGTTTGGCCAATGCCGTGGGGATGGCGATTGCAGAAAAAACTCTGGCGGCGCAGTTCAACCGCGAGGGCCATTGCATCGTTGACCACCATACCTGGGTGTTTCTGGGTGATGGTTGCCTCATGGAAGGTGTTTCCCATGAGGCCTGTTCTCTCGCCGGCACCCTGGGGTTAGGCAAGCTCATCGCGGTTTACGATGACAATGGCATCTCTATCGACGGCGAGGTGGAGGGCTGGTTCACCGACGACACGCCCAAGCGGTTCGAGGCCTATGGTTGGCAGGTGATACCGGCGGTCGATGGCCACGATTCCGTAGCGATTGAGGCGGCCTTTGTTGCCGCACAGGCGGAGACTGCGCGGCCCACCCTCATTTGTTGCAAGACCGTCATCGGCAAGGGCAGCCCCAATAAAGCGGGCACTGAGAGTTGTCATGGCGCCCCCCTTGGCGCTGAAGAGATTGCCCTGACGCGTGAGGCCTTGGGGTGGACCCACGCGCCCTTCGAGATTCCCGAGGACATCCGCGCCGCCTGGGACGGACGGGCGCGGGGCGCCGAACTTGAGGCCCGCTGGCAGGCCGAGTTTGACGCATACCGCGCAGACTACCCGGAGCTTGCCGATGAATATCTTCGCCGATTACGAGGCGAAATGACCGCCAATTTCTCCGAAGTTGCAGACAAATACATAGAAGAGTGTATTCAAGCGGGCGCCGATGTGGCCTCTCGCAAGGCGTCCCAGCAAGCGTTGAATGCCCTTGGGCCCTCGCTCCCGGAGCTGTTGGGTGGGTCGGCCGATCTGGCGGGGTCCAATCTAACGCTGTGGCAGGGCGCAGAGGGTATTTCGGCAGCATCCGCCTCGGGTAACTACCTTTTTTACGGGGTTCGCGAGTTTGCCATGGCCGCGATTATGAATGGCATTGCCCTCCACGGCGGGTTTATCCCCTATGGCGCCACGTTTCTGATTTTCATGGAATACGCGCGCAATGCGGTGCGCATGTCGGCGCTGATGGGGCAACGCGTGCTGTATGTGTTCACCCATGATTCGATAGGCCTTGGCGAAGACGGCCCCACCCATCAACCGGTAGAGCAACTCACGGCGCTTCGTGCGACGCCGAATCTACAGACCTGGCGACCCTGTGACGCGGTGGAGTCAGCCATTGCGTGGAAGCAAGCGCTGCTTCGTGAGGCTGGGCCCACAGCCATGATTTTCTCTCGGCAAACCCTGCCCGCTCAGATTACCCATGCGGATCAGGCATTGTTGGCGCATCGTGGTGGCTATGTGCTGGTGCCTGAGCAGGGCGCCCTGGATGCGATCATTATTGCGACGGGATCAGAGGTCGCGCTAGCCGTAGAGGCAGCGGAGCAACTCACTGCTGCCGGAAAGGGTGTGCGCGTCGTTTCCATGCCTTGCGCGGAAGCCTTCGAGGCGCAAGAAGCGGGCTATCGAGAGGCGGTATTGCCAAGCGATGTGCTGGCCAGGGTTGCGGTCGAAGCCGGTCATACCGACTTTTGGTACAAGTACGTTGGACTTGACGGCCGAGTGGTCGGGATGTCGTCTTTTGGCGAGTCTGCGCCGGCTGGCGCCCTCTTCCAGCATTTTGGCATTACCACGGATCATGTGGTCGCCGCGGTTGAGGATGTGATTCTCGATTGACCATGCGCTTTGCGATTAATGGTTTTGGGCGGGTGGGCCGCACATTGCTGCGGGTGTACCGCGCCCGCGAGGACGCGCGGTCCGCACTGGAACTGGCGGCGATTAACGAAATCGCGGACGCAGACACGGTAGTTCATCTCGCCCGCTACGATTCAAATTACGGGCGCTATCCCGGTCGCATCGCACGTTCCGGGGACTTGTTGGCAATCGATCAGTCGCTGGTACCGCTCAGCCATGTCAGAGACGTAGCGCAACTGCCCTGGAATGAACTTGAGATCGACCTTGTTTTTGAGTGCACGGGTGCGTTTACCGATCGAAAAACCGCTGAGCGTCACCTTGATGCGGGCGCCGCCCATGTTTTGTTCTCGCAACCCGCAGAGTCTGATGTAGACGCGACCATCGTTTTCGGCGTCAACGAGGACGTGCTGGCGCCCGAGTTGCGCGTCGTATCCGCCGCGTCCTGCACAACCAACGCGGTTGTTCCGGTTCTCGATACGCTCTCCCGCGGGTTCGGTATTGAAGCCGCGACCATTACCACTATCCATTCTTTGATGAATGACCAACCCGTGCTCGATGCCTATCATCACACTGATCTGCGCAAAACTCGCGCCGCGTCACAGTCAATTATCCCTGTCGATACGGGCCTTGCGGTGGGTATTGAGCGCATCCTGCCGCACCTTGCTGGCAAGCTCTCGGCCCACGCATTGCGCGTTCCTACCACCAAGGTATCGGCGATTGAGTTGACGGTGGCCACGGAGCGTCGCTGCGATCGCGAGCAGATTAACGCGGCCTTGTTGGCGGCCTCGGAAGGGGTGTTATCGGGGGTTCTGGATTATTCGCTGGAACCCTTGGCCTCCTGCGATTTCGCGGGCGAGGCGGCTTCGGCCATCGTCGATGCAAAACAGACTCAGGTTGCTGCCGGACGATTGGCCAAGATACTGATCTGGTTTGATAACGAGTGGGCCTACGCCAGTCGCCTGATTGATGTCGCATTAGCATGGCAACAACGCATTGCTGAATCAGCGCATCCGGCGAGAGAGGGCGTGCAGTAAAGGAAAATATGCCGTGAAACTGATGACCGAACTGGACCTCAAGGGTCGGCGCGTCCTGATTCGAGAAGATTTGAACGTACCCCTTCGTGAGGGCGTCATCACCAACGATGCGCGATTGCGGGCCGCGGCGCCCTCCATCAAACAGGCGCTGGCGCAAGGCGCTGCTGTGATGGTGATGTCCCACCTTGGGCGACCGATCGAGGGCGAATGGAGTGCCGAGGCTTCGCTGGCGCCCATCGCCAAGCGATTGTCAGAGTTAGTGGGGCGTGATGTGCTACTGGCAAAGGACTGGCGCCATGTTGCGCCTTTGCCCGGTGATGTCGTGCTCTTGGAAAACGTGCGATTCAATGTGGGCGAGTCCGCGAATGATGCCGTGCTGGCGTCCGACTACGCGTCGCTCTGCGATGTCTTTGTGATGGACGCGTTTGGCACGGCGCATCGTGCTCAGGCCTCGACCCATGGCGTTGCTAAATCCGCGGCGGTTGCCTGTGCCGGTCCACTGCTGGCGGCCGAGTTAACCGCTCTGGAGCGAGCGCTTACTTCAGCCAAAAAGCCTATGTTAGCTATAGTGGGGGGATCAAAAGTCTCTACCAAGCTGGAGGTGCTGGACAACCTCTCTCAGCGTTGCGACAGTCTGATTGTCGGTGGCGGTATCGCCAATACTTTTCTGGCGGCCGCGGGCTATCCCATAGGAAAATCGCTCCACGAGCCTGATTTGATCGCCACCGCTCGGCGCCTGATGGATCATGTAGAGATCCCGCTGCCGATCGATGTTGTGGTGGCGCCGGGGATAGACGCGGGTCGACGGGCAACGATAAAGCTCGCTGCTGAGGTGGCGGAAGAAGACATGATCCTGGACGTGGGCCCTCAGACAGCGACGCACATTGCCGACCGAGTCCGCGAGGCGGCGACTATCCTTTGGAATGGTCCGCTGGGGGTTTTCGAACAGGACGCTTTTGCCGCAGGCACGCGGGTGCTCGCAGAGGCAATTGCCGCGAGTGACGGTTTTTCGCTTGCCGGCGGCGGTGATACGTTGGCGGCCATAGATCAATTTGGCATTGCAGATCAGGTATCTTACATATCCACCGGCGGTGGTGCTTTTCTCGAGTACGTTGAGGGGAAGACGCTTCCCGCGGTCGCGGTACTCGCAGACCGGGCAAGTGATTGATCTGAGATGGCGGCGGAACTAGCGCGCCGGCGGATGATTGTTCCAGCGCGACTTTGTGAGGCGCATCCAACGTAGGTCGCGTCGAACATAGAGAGTGGTAAGAAAGAGGCAAGAACACCAAGCGAGGCGTAGCACCATGGCACTGATTAGTTTGAGGCAATTATTGGACCACGCGGCGGAGCATGGCTACGGCGTACCGGCGTTTAACGTCAATAATCTAGAGCAAACCCGCGCCATTATGGAGGCGGCAGACAAAACTGATTCACCCGTGATCATGCAAGCGAGTGCGGGTGCGCGAAAATATGCCGGTGCCCCTTTCCTGCGCGCGCTAATGGAAGCGGCCATGACAGAGTTTCCGCACATCCCGGTGGTGGTGCATCAGGACCACGGTACGTCTGCGGCGGTATGCCAACGATCGATTCAGTTGGGTTTCAGTTCGGTCATGATGGATGGATCGTTGGGAGAGGACGGCAAGACGCCCATGGATTACGACTACAACGCGGGCGTGACGCGCCATGTCGTAGAGATGGCCCACGCGTGCGGTGTGTCGGTGGAGGGAGAAATTGGTTGCCTGGGGTCGCTGGAGACAGGAGAGGCCGGCGAGGAAGACGGTATCGGCGCGGCGGGCAAATTGAGCCATGACCAGTTGTTGACAGACCCTGAGGAGGCCGCACAGTTCGTGGCCGATACTGGGGTAGACGCACTGGCGATTGCCTGCGGCACGAGCCATGGCGCCTACAAATTCACGCGTCCTCCCACCGGAGACATACTGGCGATGGATCGCATAAAAGCCATCCACGCCCGCATCCCCGGTACTCATCTGGTGATGCATGGTTCATCCGCGGTACCCCAAGACTGGCTAGCTGTCATCAACGAGTTTGGCGGTGACATTCCCGAGACCTACGGTGTGCCGGTTGAGCAGGTGGTCGAAGGCATCAAGCACGGGGTCAGAAAAGTGAATATCGACACCGATTTGCGGTTAGCCTCCACTGGCGCAATTCGGCGCTTTCTCGCGGAGCACCCCGCCGAATTTGACCCCCGGAAGTACTTTACGGCCAGCCTGGATGCGATGAAAGCGATATGCATTGATCGCTATGAGGCATTCGGTACTGCTGGTAACGCCTCGAAAATTCAGCCGCTCTCGCTCGCCGCGATGCAGTCGCGTTACGCGGCATAAGGGGGTGTTCGCCGCCACGGCGAGTGGGCATTTTGCCAACTACGCACCGTGTGTTGGTATCGCTAAAGCCTTATGATCACACGCTTTTAAGCGGCGGGTCGGCGAATGGCACAGACCTACATCAAAAGAATACTCAACGCCCGTGTCTACGACGTCGCACGCGAGACGCCGCTAGATGCCGCGCCGCTTTTGTCTTCAAGGCTCGGCAATCAGGTCCTGTTGAAGCGGGAGGATCTGCAGCCCGTTTTTTCTTTTAAGTGCCGTGGCGCCTACAACAAAATGAGTCGCCTCAGCGCCGAGGCGCGTCAGGCCGGCGTCGTCGCTGCTTCGGCGGGGAATCATGCCCAGGGCGTCGCGTTGGCAGCCCAGACCCTCGGTATCAAAGCAAAAATAGTGATGCCCGTGACGACGCCTGCGATCAAAGTGGACGCCGTTCGCGCGCGCGGCGCGACCGTCGTGCTGCATGGTGACTCCTTCGACGAGGCTGCCGTGCGTGCTCAGGCGCTGGTAAAGCAGGACGGCATGACGTTTATTCACCCCTTTGATGACCCCGACGTGATTGCGGGACAGGGGACCGTTGCCATGGAGTTGGTGAGGCAGGCGCCGAAGCCCTTGGATTATGTATTTATCTGTTGTGGCGGTGGCGGTTTGCTCGCCGGCATGGCCGCTTATCTGCGATACGTATGGCCGCCAACCCACATTATTGGCGTCGAGCCCGAGGATGCCGCCTGCGTCCGCGCCGCGTTGGATCAAGGCCGCAGAGTCACCTTGCGAGAAGTCGGATTATTTGCAGATGGATGCGCAGTGGCACAGGTGGGCAAAGAACCGTTTCGACTGATCAAGGAAACGGTGGACGACGTCATCACCGTTTCCACCGACGAAATTTGCGCCGCCGTGAAAGACATATTTGATGACACGCGAGCGATCGCGGAACCTGCGGGCGCGCTAGCGGTCGCGGGCATGAAGAAATTTGTCGAGGAGCGAAACGTCGCCGGGAGCGCCATGGCTGCGACCGTCAGCGGCGCCAATACCAATTTTGATCGCCTGCGCTATATCTCGGAGCGAACCGAAATTGGAGAGCGTCGCGAAGCCATTCTCAGTGTGACGATCCCCGAGCGTGCCGGCGCGTTTCGCGCGTTCTGCAGTGCAATTGGCAAGCGGAATATCACTGAGTTCAACTATCGGTATGAAAGCACTGCGCAGGCCCGGGTGTTCGTGGGTCTAACCATGAGTCCGGGTGGCAAGGGCGTGTCTGAAGTGCAGCAGACGCTGCAGCAGAAGGGCTATCAGGTGCTTGATATGACCGATAACGAGACCGCCAAGCTGCACCTCAGGCACCTGATTGGCGGTCGACTCTCCCCTGATATTCAGGACGAGATGGTGTTTCGGGTCGAGTTTCCTGAGCGTCCGGGCAGTTTATTGCACTTCTTGAATGCGCTCGGCAACGAGTACAGCATCACTCTCTTCCACTACCGCAATCATGGCGCCGCTTACGGGCGCATTTTGGTTGGCATGCAGGTGCCGAGCGGTAAGCGCGCGGCGCTACGGACTGCGCTGAACCGCCTCGGGTACCGCTTTTGGGAGGAGACGGATAATCCGGCCTACCGGGAGTATCTGGGCCGTCCCGCGACTTGACAGTAAGGGGTCTTCGGGGGAGTCTTGCCTTTCTGGCTCGGGGTTGCGATGCGACGAGAGGGCCGGAGGACAATAACAAAATCGCCTTGCGCGGTATTGGCTGGACTGGCTGGGGGGCTGGTGAATGCGCAGAAATCGACCTGATCTCATCTGGGTGCTAACGGCAGTCGTGGTGTTGCTCACACTCGGCTTACAGTTTGGTGAACCGCAGCGACCCTCCCTGTCTCCGCAGCAGGCGGGCATCATGGTGCAGTAGGGCATCCCCTGACTGCTTTTGAGGCTGCACCCCTACTGACCGGGGCTGAATAGCTCCAATCGCGATTCACTCAAAAACCCCCACAGCTGCTGGTCATGGGGTTCCGTGTTCCAACGGCCAATACGCTGTAGTGAAAATCCGACACCTAATCGGAACCCCCTCGCTTCGGCGAAGACCCGGTCGTAGTAACCCCCTCCGTACCCCAGGCGAATACCGTTGTCCCCGCAGGCCAGCATGGGCGTGATGAAAAGATCGATGTCGGATAGCGCCACCTGTGGACTATTTGCCAGCGGTTGATGCACTGCCCCGATGGTTGCCTCGAGGGCATCACCGCTATGCCAATAGTGAAAAGTCAGGGTTTCGTTGGTGACGCGGGGGTAGACGATAGAGGCGCCCTGCGCCGATGCCGCCCGGGTCAGACAGCTGGGATTAAACTCTGATTGATGCGGCAGATAGCTGGCGATGACACGCGCATGACCCCAAGTTTGCCATCGGCTCAGTAACATCAGCGACTGTGTCTCGGCAGCTTGGCGCTCCGCGGGGGAGAGTTCATCCCTCATCTGCCGCAAGGTCTTTCGTGTAGACGCTTTGTCACGGGGCATCATTATCTGGTCGGCCTCACTCATTTCGTCCAAGTTGCGCTATTGCAGCCCGACACCATGAGGCTGCAATATCTTTGCAGATTATTGGGATAAATCGCACGCCACTGACGATGGAGAGAGGGCTGATAACAAGATGAGGTGGGTAAGGAGTGGCCCGTGGCACCGCTGACGAATAAGCCCTTGAACCCTGCGGCTCAAGGTGGTGACCACCTCGCGGCTTCAGGCTTCCCGGTTCAGGCCAGGCTTGCTCAACCACCGCGGAGGTGTTCTCCGGGTACTGCATTATCGGCTCGAGGACAAAATCGTCTGGCAAATACTTCAGGCCGTGCCCAGTATAGCGAATTACGGGCGCTAGTTAATCTCGAGCTGCCGTAGCTGATACAACACCTCATCCAGCTGGCTGTTCAGCGTAGACAGCCGTTGCTGATCTTCGCTGGTCTCCGCGCTACCACCACCCTTCAGCGCTAACAGTTCGTGGCTGATATTCAATGCCGCCATAATAGCGACGCGCTCCAAGCCAATAACCTTGCCCGTTGAACGGATGTCACGCATGTGTTGGTCGAGGTATCGCGCTGCGCCCGCGAGCGCTGCCTCCTCATCCGGGGGACAAGCAACCTGATACTCCTTGTCGAGAATATCAACGCTGACTGTATTGGGTCTGTTCATGCGCCGCCGTCCAGAGAGCGGAGTCTGGCGAGAGAGTTTTCGACATGCTCACTGGCCTGACGTTGTCTCTCAAGCAACTCCCTTCGCTCGCGCTGTAGCTCGGCCGCCCGAAGCTTGAGCGCGCGGTTTTCTCTATTCAACTCGCGGCTCAGTGCTATGAGGTCATTGACTTTTTTTTCCAGCGCCTGAATCAGGTTTTCGGCCACGGGCGTTACACTGCGTAGGTTGCGAGTCGGCACTATAATGCGCGGCGTTTCATTGGGTCAACGTGCGAGGCAGTTGCGCGACGCGCAGAGAGACAGATAGATTTTTCTCGTTGGCTTCAGTTTTGGCGCAACATTGATATTTGCCGGTGGAGGAGGACTCGCAGGTGTTACTGGATACCCTTGGCGCATTTGAGGATATGCCCTCTTGGGAGGAGGCGGCGGATGCGCTGTTCCACGCGGGACACACGCTGAATCCTTCGACCCTTCACGGTGCGATGGTGGGTCTGTTGGGCGCTGGCTTCAGTCCGCACAGCGAGCAGCATTTTTCTGCCACCATTGCCGCGCTCGAGAAAGCCCTGGCAGTGGAATTCACCGGGGAGCTGGTCGATTTTATCTCTCGTCTCAGCCTCTCGACGCTCTCCGCTATCGTCGACGCTGACTACACCTTCCAGCCGCTGTTACCCCCCGATGACGAGGCGATGGAGGACCGGCTGACGTCAATTTCAGAGTGGACGGCCGGATTTTTATCGGGATTTACTCAGGGCATCACCATCAGGGAGGCGGCCAGCGAACCCATTCCTACATTGACCGCCGAGGCACTCAGGGATATGGCGGCCATTGCTCAGGTGGACACCGAGGAGGCAAGCTCGGAAGATGCTGAGCGTCAAGTTGAAGACATCATCGAATACATTCGTTTCGCCGCAATCAATGTGGTGAGCGACGCCCAATCAACACAGGAAGCGACCAGTGAAGATCTCTAAATCGGAATTTACGCGACGACGCAAAAAGCTGATGGACATGATGGACCGGCACAGTATTGCCATTGTTCCTGGTGCACGGGAGGTCACGCGCAGTCGAGATACCGAGTATCCCTTTCGGCAGAACAGCGACTTGTTCTACCTAACCGGTTTTGAAGAGCCAGACGCCGTACTCGTGCTCATACCCGGGCGGCGACAGGGTCAGGTCGTGTTGTTCTGTCGCGAGCGGGACCCGGAGATGGAGCTGTGGAATGGTTATCGAGTAGGCCCTGAGGGAGCGGTGGCGTATCTCGGTGTCGACGATGCTTTCCCAATCGATGATCTCGATGAAATCCTGCCCGGGCTGATTGAGGGGACACAACGGATTTACTATTCCATGGGTCACGACGACGTGTTTGACCAGCGCGTGATGGGCTGGGTCAATCAGATCCGGCGGCTGGTCAGAACCGGAGCCGCGCCACCTGCCGACTTCACCGATCTGGCATTTCTACTTCACGAGCAACGTTTGATCAAGTCTGCCGCAGAAATCAGGGTCATGCGCCGGGCGGGCGAGATCAGTGCTGAGGCACATACCCGCGCTATGCGCGAATGCCAGCCGGGGCGATATGAATATCATTTGGAGGCGTCCATCCAGCATACCTTTGCTGAACACGGTGCGCGCTTTCCCGCCTACAGCTCTATCGTCGGCTCAGGCGCCAACGCCTGCATCCTGCACTACACCGAGAACAATGCGCGATTGCGCTCGGGGGATCTCGTGTTGATTGATGCGGGCTGTGAATTTCAGGGCTATGCCGCGGACATCACCCGGACTTTTCCCGTGAACGGGCAGTTTAGCGCTGAGCAGCGTGCCATTTACGATTTGGTGCTCGAGGCACAGCGCGCCGCCATTGCCAAGGTGAAGCCCGGTAACACCTGGAATCAGCCCCATGATGCGACGGTCAGGGTGATTACTCGGGGTTTGATAAAGCTCGGGTTGCTCAAGGGTAACGAGCGAGAGCTCATCAAGGCAGAGGCCTATCGGGATTTTTATATGCATAGGGCTGGCCATTGGCTGGGGCTTGATGTCCACGACGTCGGCGATTATCGGATCGCGGGACGCTGGAGGCAGCTTGAGCCCGGGATGGTGCTGACCATTGAGCCCGGTATTTATATCGCGCCTGACAATACCCGCGTCGCCAAGCGGTGGCGTGGCATTGGTGTGCGGATCGAGGATGACGTTGTAGTCACGGAGAAAGGCTGTGACGTGCTGACGGCAGACGTACCCAAGCGCGCGGAGGAGATTGAAGCCTTGATGGCCGCGACGGCGTGATCCCAGCGCCGCACATTGTCATCCTTGGCGGGGGGTTGGCGGGCCTTGCCTTCGCCGTAGCCATTGCCCGCGCAGGAGACGCACTATCCGGCGCCTCGATCAGGGTAACGTTGCTTGAGGCACAGGCTTTTAAATCCGGCACCCCTAATCCCCTCGATACCCGCGCATCAGCGCTCAATTTACACTCGGTAGCGTTGCTTAAAGATTGGGGGATCTGGCCTGTGCTGGCCCCCGATTGTGGCGTTATCCGGGACATCCACGTGTCCCATCGCGGCCACTTTGGTAGCACATTGATGCAGTCCGAGGATCTTGATGCCGAGGCACTGGGTTACGTTGCCGAAAACCATGATCTGGGGCGCCATTTGCTGGAGCGCGCGCAGGCTTTGGGTGTGTCGGTTCGCGCACCGGTGAGGTGCACGCGACTGTGCACAGAAGGGGATTCCCCCGGGGTGGAGACCGAAACAGGCGAGACAGTAGCGGCGGACCTCATTCTCTTGGCCTCGGGCGTCACGCCCGAGTGGTTTGATGCCTTGGGGATTAGTACGCAGGAGCGGCCCAGTGACACCCACGCCGTTGTGTTTAATGCGATTTTTCCAGGACAACAGGGCGGTTGCGCATTTGAGCGATTTACCCAGCACGGCCCTCTCGCGGTGCTGCCGCTACCTTCGATCCGGCGTCAGGAACAGCGCTACAACGTGGTGTGGTCGGTCCCTGACAATGCGGTTGAGGCGCTCATGTCGTTAGAGGATGAGGGGTTCTGTGCCCGGTTTCAGGCAGCCTTTGGCTGGCGGCTGGGCGCGGTGAGCGCTGTGGGGAAGCGAAGCCAATGGCCGCTGATGCGCAGCTTGGCGCGTGAACAACTGCGCAGCGGGTTTTTACTGGTGGGTAATGCCGCGCATACATTGCACCCCGTTGCCGGACAGGGCCTCAACCTCTCTCTGCGGGAAGCTGACCTCCTTGCTACAACGCTGGTCGGGGCCATTGCCGACGGTCAGCCATTGGCCCGCGCGAGTAGTTTGCGCCGCTATTTGGAGGAGGCGTCGACGGAGCAAACATTTCTGACCAACAGCACCGATTTGCTGGCCACGCTGTTTACTCACAGAGGCCTTTTGCTCGATGGTCCACGCAATGCCTCGCTGGCGTTGCTCGACCTGGTACCCGGCGCGCGGGCGCAAATAGCGCGCCTGGGGACGGGAGTCCGCCATGCATGACCTCGATGAGGTAATTCGCACAGATGTATTAATCATCGGTGGGGGAATCGCAGGTCTGTCCTTGGCGACGGCACTGGGGCGTGAGGGCTTTGACGTGACGGTCATCGACGGTGCCGGCCGTCCCGCACACGCCCCACCCGGCAGTGATTTAAGCGATTGGGATCTTCGCGTCAGCGCCTTAACCCCCGCCTCGATGGCATTTCTCGATGCGATTGGCGCGCGCACTGAGGCTTTATTTCATCGTGCAGCTCCCTATCAAGCCATGCGCGTGTGGGATGCCAACGGCAGTGGCCGCATTGCTTTCCACGCCGACGATATCGATGCGCCCTGTCTGGGCCAGATAGTCGAAAACCGGGAGATACTTCAGGCCTTGCTACAAAGTGCCCAGACGCTGCCAAGCGTCTCCTTCTATTGGGAGCATGCGCTTGAGACCATGTCGCCCGCTGAGTCGGGATGGTTAGTGACCTGCGCAAACGACGCTCAGTTCCGCGCGGGGCTGGTGATTGGCGCAGATGGCGCGCGTTCCAAGGCAAGGCAATTGCTGGGCATGCCCACGCGGGAATGGAGTTATGCACAAACCGCTATTGTTGCTACCGTAGGGTTAGCCGCTGAGCATGCCGACACATGCTGGCAGGTTTTTCTCGAGTCGGGCCCGCTGGCCATGCTGCCCTTGGCAGACCCTAATAAGGTCGCCATCGTCTGGTCTTTGGATGATGCGGCGCATCTTGAAATGGCGGACCTCACCGATGCGGCATTTGTCGATGCGCTCAATCGGGCAATGGGTTCTTCAGGCCCGGTTTCAGAGGCCGTGGGACCCCGGGCCAGTTTTCCCCTGTCTCAGCGCCACGCGCTTGACTATTGCGACGAGAGTTTTGCATTGGTTGCCGATGCGGCCCACAGCTTTCACCCGTTAGCGGGCCAGGGAATCAACCTGGGGTTGACCGATGTCGCTGTGCTGACCGAGGAGCTTGTGGCGTCGCGAGCCGGTGGACTGACGCTCTCCAGTGCCGTGCCGCTGAGGCGTTATCAGCGGCGACG
>Ga0233451_10001102_pt1 | contig 26474 bp, 36 predicted proteins | sample 011ome_29_FD_183052 | JGI IMG/M metagenome (GOLD analysis project Ga0233451, IMG submission 183052) | Coastal salt marsh microbial communities from the Groves Creek Marsh, Skidaway Island, Georgia - 011504CT (spades assembly) | ecosystem: Environmental > Aquatic > Marine > Intertidal zone >... | reverse complement strand
ATGCTCAAGAATGGCGTGCATAATTGTACCTACATTGGCGGCTTCAGTAACAATCTGTTTTGCTTTTTCTTCACCCACACGTTTTTTCCAGTTGTTTAATGCTTCAACTTTTTCGCGGGGTTTTGTCTTATCTAGAATTGTCGTAACGCTAGGTACTGGCTCGCCATAAGGATTCTCATAAAGCCTTTTACCGTCTATACTTTTGCGTTTGAATTCTTTATATTCATAGGGGGATGTAATATTGACCATACATTTATATTACACTATTTTTTAAAAAAGTCAAGTGTTTATTACCAGTAAATATTCCACTGGAATGTACTATTAGTTGCAGTATTTACAGTTCTTTCAATCTTATAACCAAGGTTTTGAAAATGCCTAATAACTTGATCCATTTGTTGGCTTTCGCCTCGGTCAGTACGAGTGCCTTGCCATGTATTAAAATAATCTACACTAGATGGATTATTAATTGTGTATGTTGCTTGTGTTAATCCTAATGCAAGGTTTGCTGTGCCAGCGCCGATATCATATGTCCAGTTTACACTTGCTTGGGCTGTAAACGTTAATACCAGATTGTTTGCTGTATTTTTACTTGCAGTAACACCAGTTATACCTGCATCATTAATATCTGCAATAATTGAATTTAAATTAAGGCCAGTAGTGCCAAGTGTTACCGATACACCATTTAAAATAATTGTTGTTCCTCCTACGACTGTGGGATTGACAACAGTTCCAATATGATCAACACTTGGAGTAGATTCTGTCATAGTTGTTCCATCTGCTACAATAGAAGCAAACGCACCCGAGGCGCTTTTTGTAATAATGTCAGTCATGATATTTTGGACTTCATTATATATAATTAAATCTTGTTGACTTTTTGATCTTGCCTGAGATGCATTTAAACCTACTGTCATTGCATTACTGCCTTATCTACTTGTTTTTGTGCAAGTTTACTAACCTGCTTGTCCTGTGCTTCAGGATCAGGCATATCGTTATAATGTGACTGATCACTGTCGCTATTAAAATAAACTACACCGTCTTTGATATTTCTAACAATAGCAAGGTTACTTAGATTATCAAATAGGCCTGGTTCATCTAAGTCAATACCTTGAGAATTAAGATCACCTAAGATAGATTGCATCGGGACGCTATCTAAACCTTCACCAGATAATGCTGTTAAAAGATCTAAGATAGCATCATGAACTGTTGAATTTTCTCTTATAATATCACAAATTCTCATAGGTAAATCCTAATTACTTAAACGCATGTTGTGAGCCGGCACTTGCACCTGATTTTGCAGGTTTTGCCACTGGTGCTTTTTTAGGCGCAGCTGGTGCCCTGCCGTCAACACTGTTGCCACCGCCTCCAAAAGCACCTTTGGTGTTTTCTTTTGCAACTTTAGGCGCAGGCTTTAGCATCTTCAAACTCTCGAATGCTTGCTGTAATACGTCTTTGTTTACCTTACCGTCTTTTTGTGCTTCCTTAACCATTTTAATAGCATTTAGATAAGCATCTTCTTTCATTTCACGACCGTCAGCATCTGTCATTTCATCAGCTGCATCAGCGCCTTCAAAATCATCTGGCATTTCTTCAGCAGGTGCTTCAGGATCCATAGCAGGATCTTCTGCTGGAATATCCATCGGTGCTTCCATGTCAGTTGGTACTGGTTGGCCTTGTGCTGCTAGAACTGCATTGCTAACGCTTTCGTTAGCTGCTTTAACTGCTTCTAATGCGCCGCCGATTGCAGCACTTGCTGCTGCTTCAAATGCTTCTGCTTCTGCTAGGCCTACTTCTTCCTTCATAGCATTTGTAATGCTCATTAGGTCTTCAACCTGCATACTTGCTAGATTCTCTGCCATTTTCTGGAGATCATCTGCCATTTGTTTTGCTGCTAGTAATACTTCTGCTTGATCTAGAGCATCACTTTCTTCAATAATTTCTTCTTGAATTGGCTTCTGGGATAAAACTAATTTTAAACCTTCAGCAACCAATAATAATCTTTGAAAACTTTTATTGCTAACATCAACACCATTTTGCTTCATTTCTGAAATACGCTTAACAGTAGCTGCATGGACTCTTTCCATTTTCTCTACTGGCATATCAAAATTAAAGTCTGTTTCGAAGACTTCATTTAGAGCACGATGTAAGATAGCAAATTTATTTTCTTGTAAATCGTGTAAATTCATGGTAAACCTCGCTATAATTTATATAATGTATTTATGCTTTTTAGGATTTTTTTAACTTTAGATTAAACGTTTAATTTCTCGTTTTGCATGACTTGCCTTATCCATTGCAGAACTATGCTTTGCAATAGCAACATCATGTTTTACTGATTCAGTAATAGTCTTTGCTCTTGCTTTGTGATAAGCTGCTTCAGTTAAATGACTAAGATATCTATCATCTAGTTCTACTATCTTAGAAATTCCTGATTTTCTTTCAATTAATTTTTTTAAAATAGCCATTGCACTTTCAAATAAACCTAAATCTTTATGAAGAACATCATCACCATGTTTAATTGTGTAGAAAGTTTTAGTATACTTTTCTGTTAATTTTCCTTTTTCCATATGCAAACTGTAACCATTCATTGTAATAGTATTACCAGATTTCATTCCAACAGCAGTTACAGGATTTACGTCTTTTTGTTCGTTAATAGTTTGAGCAACATTAGTTGTTGCATCTTCTAAACGTTTTAAAATGTTATACATTTCCTGTGAATCTTCAGATACTACTGCTTTTCCTTGAGCTCTATCAATTTGTTTTTGCTCATGTAGTTGTTCTGCATTTTCAAGATTTTTTAGAATCTTAAGCATTTCTGGATCGACTGTCATAATATACTTCCTTTTGTTTTACAATAATATGTTTTACCTTCTCGTTGTATGCGTTTGCATACCCCTTTCCCAACAAGTTGTTGGGCTATATGAGCATCACGTTCACTGAGTTCTTCTTTACAGATCTCTTCCTTCATTGACTCATATACTTTAGTTTCAATGTTATTTAAAAATACTGGAATGCCTATTGGTAGTTCTACTAATTTCATATTAACCTCTTGTGAGTCTATCTACTAGTTGTTTAATACGTTCAATTTCACTGGCATTTTGTTGTGATTGATTAGCGGCTTGCCCTGCTGTTTGTGCATTCTGAGCTCTTTCAATATCGTCCGGATCGCCAGAACCACCACCGCCCATATTGGCGCCTTGTCCTGTTGCAGTTTTATTACCACCTGCTACTGTTCTGTTTCCGCCAGTACCATCTCTTGCAGCATCTTGTCCTGCAATAGTAGCACGTCTACTTTGAATTGCTCCACTTTGGGCACGAGTAGTTGCTCTACTTGGGGCAGAAGTGCCAGAGGTTCCGTATGCTTCATTAACTGCACTCATATCAATGAGTGAAGAGAAAGCATCATCATTTTCGTTTTTAATTGCATCAACTAATTTTAATGTTGCGCTAAACGACATACCTTTTAGTTGTGTACTGACCTGTTCAACAGGTAGTTCTACACCAAATTTTACATTGGCGTATTCAATAACTGTATCTACAATACTATCACCGGCTAACTTCATCTTCTTGCCTTATTTAATCTCGCTACAATTTTACTTGCAGGGTTCAATTTTTTAGTACGCTGGGCTTTCTTTGCCATACGTCTTCCTTTGCTTGCTTTTGTTTTTTTCAAAACAAAACGCTTTTTTAAATCTATTGGTGCTGCACATTGACTAGGACTACTTACAACTCTTCCTTTACGTTTGCCAGCAGTACAACGAAACTTCTTTACTACTTGATTTCCTCTTTTTGCAAAAACCATTTTTGATTCAAAGATCATATTATTAAATTCTTCTACCAAAAACATTGTTAACTAAGTCCTTGCAAATTTAAAAGTAACAAAACTACTGTACTTAAAAGACCAGCAATAACCGTTGCAGCGGCACCAATTAATAATTTGTTACTGTTTGCTTTGTCACTTGCTTGTTTATCAGTCAAGTCTTTCATAGCACTTTCAAGTCTATCAAACTTTTTATCTAAATTGTCTAATTTTTCTTCTAACACGCGATATCTCTCTGCACATAAGTCTACATGGGCCTCGAGATTTTCACGCTCTAGTCTTGACTGTTGCATTGCCATAGGTTGTGCCGCCGTCTAATCTAAAGAGCTGATTGTCTATTATTGTGCTCTTGCACTTTACTATCTGTATTTATATAAATTCACTCATAGTAAAGTACAAATTTTTATTATTTCCAGAAGTTTCAAATCTATGATTAATAACTGCTGTTTCATCTAGTTCAGTATTAACTGGAACATCAGAACAGTCCATATTAGCAAAATAAACAGGATTATCATTTTTTTTCCAAACATCAGTTGTTTCAGTTGCAAATTTTAAAATCCATATATCATGAGTTCCTATTAGTTCAGAACCAAAATCATACTCAGTCAAATCTTGAGATTCTAATTTTTTAACACTCGATAAAACTAACTGTGTTCGCATACTTAAAATTTGGATTAAAGTATTAAGATTTTGTGCTTGTTTGAATGATTTTATATTTCCTTTAGGATTGCTGTTTCCTGTATCAGTTATATCGACAAGTGTAAAAGCAGAATAAAAATCAGTATTACCTGATAGGACCTCTGCAGGTCTGTGAACTCCATGAACTTTTTGTGTCATATATTTTTTACCTCGTCAAACCATTCTAACACATCATTGTAATTTAAAATACTATCTTGATAACCAGCAGTTTTAACTGTGATTTTATCAAATTCTTTTATAGGATTATTTTGGAACATTGGAAATAGTAATTGATCTTTAAGTGGATCTCCAGTTAAATCTTCGTAATATATTGTTTGATGGGTTTCTATATCTAAACTTTCAATATCCTGCAGTCTTTTTTTACTTATAGAATATGATTCTTTTGCATCACTTTCATTTACTATGAATTTAGGAAATATTATTTCTTCATTTGTCCAAAATTCATATTTATTAAGTTCTCTAGCAATAAGCATACTCATTGCTATTTCTGATATGTTTTTTCTTATGATTTTAATGCGATAAAAATTATTAAATTCTTGAGTTATATCAATATTATTATCTTGTAATAAGCAGAGATGTTCTTTAACGACTACAGGATGTTTGAGATTTTTACTATTTACATGGTTTAAAAATATTTTAATATCATTGGTATTATTAATTTTCTTTATTTGCTCATTATATGCAGCACCGGAGTGGTTCAAGAAAAAAGATCTTTGAAAAATTGCTGATAGATATGTTGTTCCGCTGCGTGGTTGTCCGATTAAAAGATATTTTTCTTGCATTTATCCAGTTGGGTAGGCCTTTGCTAATCCGTATCCAAGTCCAAACAACCCTGCTGTTTTCAATACCCTTGCGCCAATTCCCATTTTTTCTTTATCGTTGATATCTAGATCTTGGTCTTTTGCATAATTTGCAAATAATGGCATCAGATCACTGCGTCTAGCATTAAGCCTATAATATCGCATCAATTGAGAACCTGCTAATTTTTGTTGATCGCTTGATAGTGTATTCCAATTTTGGATCAACCTTCTAGATGCTCTTAACTTAGGATCTTGAATCTTTAGATCTCGTTCTAATTTATAGAAAAATTGTTGTGCTTCTGAAGGATTGACATTACCTTGTTTAATTTTATCTAAAAATCTTCTAATTCTAGGAGTATCAAGTTGAACTTTGTCTAATAGTAATTGATCTTTTTCATTTCCATCAATTAATCCCTGCGGTTTACCAATACTATAAATTGTTTGATATAAGTCAGTGCCACTAGGACTTGGATTATTGAAATTACCTAATTGTCTAGTTCTTTTGGCATATTCTTTTGCTACCGGTGCATAGTTGTAGTCATTACTCATAGCATATAAACTTAAAAGAGATACAAACAAATGATCTGTTAAACTTCTAGCACCCTCTTTTCCGATTTGAGCTCTACTACGAAACATTCTTGCTTCACTTAAACTTTGAATAAAATTAAGTTGAGCTAGTTCTACGGTTGCTGATTGCATATCATCAAGGCTATGGCCGCCATACATAACTGCATATTCACTAGGTGTGTATTTCTTTTCCATTAGTTATTCCTCGCCATGTTTGCTGCTGTAAACTCACTTCTATTTACTAGTTTAGCATCGCCAGCACCGATTACATAACCTTCACCACCGGGCTTACCGTCAGTTTTTGCTGTTATGTCTGCTGGTTGATTATCTAATTCAGCAATAATTTTATTTTTTACATTCATAATACCTGCAATAACTTGAAACATTGCACCAAAACTTTGTTTCTTTTGAGAAACATAATCTATTAATCTATTCTTTTTCGGATCTGATAAGTTGGATTTTTCAGCCCATTCCATAAAATCCTGTCCTAAATTTTCTAGTTGTCCTGCTTTTGTCTTGTTATTAATATATGTATAAAGTATGTCTTTAAAATTACTCATTTTTAATTCAGAAGGAACATTAATTAAGTCATCAATTTGACTTGCATTTTTAGAAATTAAATCATCTAATCTATCTACTTCTGGAATATCAATATCAGGCGTATGCGTGACAAACACTGGTGGCATGACTAGCAAATCACCTTTAATAAACTTGGAGGCATCCGATGCACTTTTATTTCCATCTAAATCTATATACTGGTGAAGTACAACTCCAATTTTACTATTAGCAATTTTTTTACCAATGTCACTGTGTGGATCAGCAAAATATGTTGTAGTATTTGGTTCAAATACTAGTTTACCTTTTATCTCTTTGGGTGTAGTAAAATACAATAAATCACCATGTACATAGCCTCTAAAATCCTTTGGTGTTGCTTTTTCAAAATAATCCCAAATTCCAGCCATTTGATCTGCAAACGCATTTCTTCTCTGTCTTTCTTCTTCGTCTTTTGACTTTCTATTTGCAATCATACTGCGTAGGTCTTGTTTGCTTGTGACTTTTCCATGATAGGTTGTTGCGCCAAATGCACTTTTGTCGGTTAAAACAAATTCACCTTTTTCATTTCTTCCAAAGATAACAGCGGGTTTGCCGTCCCATTTAATTGTTACGTCACCCGGAGAACTTTCTAATTTGCGTAGATAATTTAATGCACGTCTAGCACCAGCAGAACCATCCCAAATAGTTAAATCTTCAACATGTTGAATTCTGGCACCTTCACTTAATTTAGAAAGATCAGGCTTATACAGATCATTCTGTGTTATTCTATTTCTTCGTGGATTGCGATGCTTTCTACGTTTTGTTCCTACTATAATATCACTAATTTTCACTTTACATCTCGAATCTTTTTAATGCCACGGATAAATCTGTCAGTGTCACGATTCTTGATACTAAGCATTACACGCTTTGTCATATCCTGAGCAGTTTCAGGATCATAACTTTCATCAATTAATTGTAATAAATTAACAATACTACTGATTGCATTGACTCCTCTACTTTCAAGAAGTTGATGTTTACTTTTAACTGGAGCGATACTGTTAATTTCTTCTAATAAAGATCGTGTATTCTTTTTCATGACAGTTCCCATGTTGTTATACTGTATTTAGCGATTTAATCCTGTTTTTTCAGTAAACCACGCATCTTCTCAGATCGATCAACAGCTCTTTCAACAAGATTGTTTTCAGTTAAGTTTTGTGTTACTGTGGATTGTCTGCGTATTTTATCTAGTGTTCCATTTACCGTTGCAACTTCAGCACTTTCTTCGCCATCTTCTAGATCTGTAATACGCAATCCTGCTATATCAAATGCCAAATCTACTTTTTGTCCAACACCAGCACTACTTCGTGTTTTCATAAACTGTACTTGATATCTACCACGTTCACGCATTGCTTGGCTTGTAAAGATACCAATAACATTATCTGCTGTTTGAATCTTACTTAAACCACCACTAATATGACTATGATCAAATTCAATTTCTTCTACTGCACTACGGTTTAACTGTGAGGCTGTTGCGAATAACATATCATGTTCTACTGCAAAGTTACGCAGCTCCTCACTTACAAATTTATCTTTAATAAACAAATCACTTGGTGGTACTTTGCGTTGTGCAGGCATCATCAAGTCCAAATAGTCAAGTAACATACAGTCTACTTTAACACCAGTCTTGACTTCAAATTCACGCATATAACTTGTTAAATCATTACATGTAATACCATTAGGAAGTTGTACAATCTGTAAACGTCCTGCTTTTTTACCAGCCATACGCACTTTTAAATCTACATCATCTGTATTGCGAAATACCTCTTTTGTATTATAACCTGTAAGCATACTATCAAGACGCATACTACATAGTTCTTCACTAAGTTCCAAACTAATGTACAATACGTTCATGCCTTCCAATGCCCAATTAAGTGCCAAGTTTTGTAAGAACAAACTTTTACCGCCGCCTGAGGCCGCCGCAAAAATGTTTAGTTCTCCTCTGTTAAATCCGCCATAAAGTTTCTGATCAATACCTTTCCATCCTGTACTTGTACCACCACGACTGTTACGAACTTTTTCGATGCGGCCTGCTGGATCATCCCAATAATTTGTACCCATGTGTTTTGCTAGGCCAAGTTGGACTGCATCTTTAACTAATTTTTCTACTGCGCCGTATTCACTTTTTTCCAACAAGTCTGTGCTTTTTAGGATAGCACTTTCCAGTGCTTTGTGTTTACAAAATTGTTCAAACTCATCTACAAACCATTTCTTATGTCTGTCATCTACATCAGGTATCCCACCTAATTCAGTGCCAGTACTTGCCTTAATTTGTTGCAGTGTAGGTAATGCACCATATTCATTTGCATGTTTCCTAATAAATTCAACACTTTTACGCAATGTTCTATCAAAGTATTCTGTATCAAGAATACCATTAACACGCACAAATAAGTCTTGATCCTGTGCTAGGAATTCTACAAATAGTTTTTGCATTTCTACATTATAATCATTTGCCATTAAACGGTCCTATCTTTTTAATATACATATACAGCATTAAATAATATTCAAATACTCGAGGGTAGTTATCTGGGTTAGGCAACCTTTCGCCTCCCCATTCAATAAAGTCTTTAATTTGCTCATCCGTAAGTCTCATCTACAATATGATTTCGCTAATACTTTAATCTTAGTTGGATTGCTAACCGCACTGTCCAATATACTACGCACTGTAAACAATCTACCATACTTTAATAGAGCATCGCTTGCATCTTTACAATCATCCCATTCAGGAAACGACACACTCCAGCCACGCTCTATGGCTTTGTATACTGCTCGCATACCTGCACTATCTGCATCTGCTAATAGTATAACACGTTTTTGCAAACTATCAATAATATTTGCTTGATCATCATTGATATTGTTACTGCCAATAGCAACACCATCTGTTACAATGGCATCCAGTTGTCCTTCAGTTACTATAACAATGTTCTTGTCCGGTGTTTGTCTATCCAAACCATACACAAAATTGTTTTTAGGTTGTTGATTAAAATACTTGGGCATGCCTTCTGGAGGATTGCCAATCCAGCGAGCAGTATAACCAACTACCTTGTCCTTATATGTGAACGGCACAATAAATCTGTTCTTCATCCTACCAGGTGCGCTCGCTGGACTGTACATAAAACGTGGATCCATTGGATCAAATCCACGCTCATACAAATACTCAACTGCTTTTATAAATTCTGGGGTTGGTTCTCCGGTGTAATCGCAAATACTTTGGGCACCTTCTGGAAGTTGATATTCATCCCAATCAATAATAACAGGCTCATTGCGTTTTGCTTGTCTTGCTAATACTACTGCTACATCTTCTTCTTTAAGTAATTCAAGTTGTAGTCTTTGAACTTCAGATTCATCAACACCGAATTGTTGAAATAGTCGTTTTAGTCTACCTGTAATACGTTTTCCAGGACTCCAGCCAGTTTTGTAACCACAGTTAAAACAGTTGTACTGAAACTTATCATCATCAAACCTTATGCCGCCTCTACCTTTTGTATCAGGGCGGCCTTGCCCATTAATAACACACATAGGACAATTACCGGATGTCCATCCACTAGGGGTAGATTTCCAGTTCACAGGAATCACAGTTTTCACGAATTCAGTAATTAAAGCCATACTGTTATATTATAGTCTAACTAGTATTTTGTCAACCGTTCCGTTGCCAGTATTTTCCCATTTAGCACGAAGGAACATTAGATTAGATTGAACTGTAAATGGCTCTATACCGGTAAAGTTATTAAACATATACCAATCAACTAGAGCGCCAAGTTCAAGATTAAACCAGTCTGTTTCATCTGGATAATGACTAGTTGTGGCTTGAAGGAAAAACTTTCCTGTGTATCCTGTGGTATATACAGCCCATGTAACTAATCCTGATGGTTTATTCATTAAAGCAGGACCATTTATTCTTCCGCTAACCATATATCCTTGACTATCACTTAGAAATACATCAATCGTTTCAGTAATTTTTGGAATAATAAATGCGTCATTACTAATTTCCATTGTTAAAGATGGACGCATATTTGTATCAGCATACAACGGCAAAACCAGCCCTTGATTATCTGTATAAGTAAGTATGAGGTCATATAATCCTGATTCTGCATTGTGCAAATCTGAACTTCTTAAAACAAGTTTACAAGCACCTAATTCATAATCGGTGATTTGGCATTTCTTAGAGAAAATCGCAGATCTGGTTTCTCTAAAAATTACAGTTACATTGATTTCAATATTGTTAAGATCAACTGGTTTTCTATCTTGATTCTTAATAAAGAAAAAGAACTCATTATCGACACCCCTAAATGCTTCTAATTTTCGATAATTTAGAGGACTGTTGATAGTAGTTCCAGCGGTACTATTATACTTTGCCAATCCACTAGTTGTCCCGTGGTCTTGTAAAGTGAATAGATCACCACTTTGTGAAATGCTATAACTTGTGCTGTGATTGCTCATTTAATGATCCTATACATTATATGAGTATTTATACGAATTGGATCAAAATATACAAGGCTAAATAGAATTATAATGATAACAAAGTATCAAGAATTTTTGGAAAAATATCCATTTCTTACTGTTATATCTTATGCAAACAATGAATATGTCGGTATTATGCAAAACATCGATACTCAAATTGCGAGCATGTATGTTTATAATAGATTGAGAGATGTGGAAGAGAAAAAACTATTCCTTCAGCTCGGAGAGGAATGGTGGTGGGAGACTAATCGTCGTTTACCAATCAATATTGCTCTAATGAATAGATGGCCGTTTAGTTATACAAGTCAAAGTTTTAGTGTAAAACAAATGGAGATTTTATCAGGTCCCGAAGTTAGACTAAGCGATAATATAACGAAACGAATTAAGAGACGAAGCATCAGCCTTGTAAAGAAAAATCTTTGACAAGTTGATTTAATTGAAGTACTATTGCTAAAGCATAGGCATGAGCGTGTGCCTTTTTGAAATAATAACTGTCGTCATTGGGTTTTTTCCAAACATCTGACATAATAATATCCCAACTTTTACCAAGTAAATGTCTTTTTGCTGGACGAATAACTGCCAAAACTGCGGCAAGTTGTTCTACGCTTCGAGGTTTCATCTTTTTTACTACATCAAAATGATTATGAATATGAAAACATTGCTTAACAATATCTTCATATTCTAGCAAATCCCACATAGGCTCCATGGACAACAAATCATCTAATTGTTTTGTATCTTTAATTTTTTCATAAATATTTACATTAAGAATATCTAGTTTAAAATAACCCAAACTTTCCGCATCTTTATAATCAATAGTACATAATCCATTAAACGGATTTTCAGGAACTTCATGAAAATACACACCAGTATTATGTTTTACTTTTTTGTTATCACGATTAATCATAGCAGGTGTATTCTTTATAAGTCTAAGTAATCTATTTCTATCTGCTACATCAATATCAATATCAGTGTTAACTATCATTTTGCTATGCCCATTACTTTCATTAATTGTAGTTTTGAATATGTTTCTTTCCAGCCTTCAACACTATAACTATTTCCATTAGTAATAGCCTGTGCTAATGGATAATCATTTCCATTTTCAGTAATTTTATCACCAAAGAAATATAATACATCTTCCTTATTAAAGTCAACTAAAATTTGTGCTTTGTTTAAGTTTTTAGGAGCAATATCAATACCTGTTTCACCTGCTACATTTGCTTTTAGATCAGGAAATTTTTTATTAAAACGCTTTGCTATTCCTTGTCTTTCCTGTTTATGGTCATCCCATTCAGCATACATGAATCGTTCTTCAGTACTACACCTACGACCAACAATACTAAAGTTTAGCATGCCTGTTCTTATTTCAATATGTAGTCCGGTTTTCTTATAGAATTTACTTTTTGCTAATTCTTTTTCGAGAAAGTCAATTACGTCTTGCTCAGGTTCCCATTCAATTTTTCTAATATTCTTCTTGCTTTGCCATACATCACAACCACTACAATTATATACTGTGTGACAGGCATTAAACATATCCTCACCAATCTGCTCAATAGTTTTAGGTTTATCACTACCAGTCACTAAAAATACTTGATTTCGTATAGCAAACTCCATCATAAACGATTTAAACCCTGGGTCTATAAGTTGTCTACTCGGTGTTATTGTACCATCAACATCAAAAATAAATTTGTTCATTATGCAAGATCCGCCTTTTCTAATAATTTTTTAACCCAATCAAAATCCTTTTGATGTCTTTTCATTCTTATCTGCCATACATGAGGGTCAATGTATTCAATAATCATTTTTATCTGTTCTTCATTTAATCTATCTAATAACCCTTGAGCTCTATTACTTGCATAAAGTACCCATGGACTAATTTTTCCAGCACATATATGAAACACTGCTAGATTTGTTGGCACTGCTTCAAAGTATGAATTCCAAGCATTAGCGTTATCTTCACCCCAATCTTGAAGAAATAGAACTGTTCGTTCTACTGCCCTATCAACTGTTTCTGTTTTAAGTCTTTCTTTAATCCACTTATTAAATTGTGTATCACTAACCCACCTATCAATAGGTATTTGATTTGTTAATAACCATTTTACAAAATCCGGCACATCATCTATTTTTAAATCTAAACAATAACTACCAAATTTAACAAAAGCATTATAATATTGACTTCCGGCAAAGTCGTCATATGTTTTTTCCTTTTTTGTGTTTGTCCCAATTTTATAAAATAACTGATAACTTCTAAATGCTAGACGGACATGCTTACTATTTTTTTGTAAGTGCCTACGTTTAGGCTCACAGACATGGACACTTAACGTTCGCTCCCTCTTAAAACTTGAATTACAGTATTCACATACAAACATTATTTCATTAATTCTTTGATACTTTTATTATCTAAACCAAATTCTTCCAATTTTTCTTTAAGTTCATCTTTTGGAAACTGAGATAATAAAAGTATTATCTCATCATCATTGTATTCTACATAATGCTCTTTAAAAAATTTAAAAAGTTTTGTTTCTGTTCCTTTTTTACCAGGCGCAATCCATGGATGATACATTGATTTTCCAAGCCCTAATGCTTGTAAAAGTTTAAATTGTAGTTCAGGATGATGTCTTAATGTATTAAAATGAACATTGACTAATTCATTCGTCCATTCTAAATAATGTTCTTCAAAATCTTTAATATCATGTTTAACACTGCTTGTATATCTCATTAGGATCCATATTCCTAATTTCTTCTTTTCATCTTCACTAAGACTATTATACCAAGAACGATCTTTGGTGTCGATAGCAGTCATTTCACTTTTAATACTTAACTTACCAGATGACATTTATATCTAAAACCTCAGGTATTTTATTTGCTTCTTTAACAAACAATACACAGTCTGGATTATTATCATTAGTTAAAGGAACGCAGAGTAGGTGCCCAAATTTTAATTTTGGAGCATACCACTTAACATCAGTATAGACGTTTATCATTTGAATTTCAAGGTATTTTGGAGAGAATCCAGTAATAGGATTGAAAGAAAAAGCAGTAAATCCTCTGTCATTCAAACTCATTAAACTCACTACTTCTGGTTCTCCTACCTCATGATCACAAATAACCATACTCCAATCTAATGGAACACTTATTTGGTTTTTTCCTATTTGTAATATTGCTGCAGGACTATAAAAACTTTCTAAAAATACTAGGGGAACAAAATAATAGTCGACGTTTTTAGGATCACTATAATCTAATACACCATATCTTAAATCTTCTATTTGATCTGGTATTTCATCAAGTTCATATGTTTGATTTTCTACTGTTAATATTTTCATTTGTATTTTACTTTTTCTATGGTAAATGGGTAATTGGCTTCTTTATAGAAGTTCTTTCTTTCTCTTAAATGTCGTTTTGAGAATTTTGCTGTACTAGTGATGTCCCAGATTTGAACAAAGTCTTTATCTTGTGCTTTACGAACACCACGCCCAATAGACTGGATGACACGAACAAAAGACTTACCAGACTCAAGAAGTACAAGGTTAAAAATGCGAGGTATATTAATCCCGACAGCCGCCACGCCATACGTTGCCACAAGGACTCGCTGGTCCTCTGTGTTGATTTCATCATAATGATCTTTCCTTACTGTCGTTTTCATACTACCACTAACAAAACTAGCACCAGGAACATTATCAACAATCATGTTTCCTGACTTAATTCTGTCTACAAGTATCAGTGTATTACCACTCTCACTGATTGTTTCTATAAGTTTACTGATATACTCCATGCGCTTCTTATCGCTTGTTAAGTATGTTAGTTCACTTTGATAGTTATTATATTCCACAGTCTCTTCTAGTTGAATTACATTAACGTGACAATTACTTAGCACTCCTTCTTCTTGTAGTTCACTAGTTGTAAGTTTATTAACAACTTCTCCAAGACATGCTTTCAATGCTATTTTTTCATGATCTGCCTTAGGTATGGTTCCTGTTAATCCCCAACGTAATGGTATATGTGCAAAATCTTTAGTTAATAGTTCTTTCAAAACATCTGCTTTTGCTTGATGAACTTCATCTACTATTACACAGATCACATCTTCTGCAAACTCTGCAACGCTCATATCGCTTTTTGCTTCGCGAAATTGTTTCTTAATACTATTTAAGCTCTGCCATGTACAAATGGTATGAGTTTTTCCAATTTCTTTTTTGTCTCCGTAATAAACACCTACATCTAATCCTAAGTTTATATAATCCGCATAAGTTTGTGTAACTAGATCTTTGTTAGGGACAATTACAATACTTCGACCGTATTTTTCTACTTTAGAACTTAGAGCTGCTGTAATAAGAGTTTTGCCAGCACCAGTTGCAATTTCTTGCAAACAATGCGGTGTTTCTAAAAACTTGTTTACAATCTCAATTTGATAATCACGCAATGTAACTGGTTCGCCTTCAACGGGGTGTCCTTTAGGCCATACTTTATGTTGAAATGTTGTTTCATCTACTTCATCAAAATCAAAAGTAACTGACTGTCTATAATCTTGTATCTCTATAGAATATCCTTCTCCTATGATGATAGGGACAAGCATATCCAACAAATTAGTGTATGTAACACCTCCGATAGTAAAAAAGCTCACACAACCATCCCAACGTCCTAGTTTATATGCAGGAACATGATAGGCATAAGGCATGAAGAATTTGAGCTCTTTCTCTAACTTTTTTCGTGTGTCGAGATCAAGCCCTTCAATCTTACAGTTTACTTCATCTTTTAATATAATTTTACAATTCATAATAGTATAATAACGCTAACCTTTTGATTTGTCAAGCATTTAATAAAAAAGGCCCGACCTTTCGGCCGGGCCAGGGGGGGAAGGAGTAGTTACTTTCGTAACATACATGTCACTTCAGCCATCCGCTCCCAGCGGTCTGACTGACTTTTACGCAAGTCTGCAATCTTTGTACACATACGCAGACTTACTTCTCGTAGACGTCCTTGATTAGTAATCATGAAGTCTACAATCTCATCCTGCTCTGCTTTGGTAAACTTGTAATCTTCAAGCATACCATCGCCTACAATCTGCTTTACACGAAGCATTTTTTCTCGCATAGTATCCATTGTAAGGTCCAAATAGTGGCAACGTGACATAATTGCATCTAAGTGATCCTTAATTTTGCCTCGTACCTTGTCGAACCTCAGGTTAGTAATAAAAATTACACTACCTCTAAACTCAAAACTGTCTGGAATACCTTCACGTCGCAACAACGAACTATCTGTATTCCAGCTCAGCCTACGTTTCTTGCTACTGTCTAGTGCCGCCTTGAGTAGGTTAAGTGATGTTTCGTCATACAATACTGTATCACAATCATCTAATACTAGCACATTACCAGAATCAGCATAGTTATACAGCAACTTGTACAAGCCAATAGCACTGGCGGCGCCTTTTTCAATACCAAAACGTAAACGGTTACCTGCTAGTTTGTCGAACATGCTATTCTTTTCTAGCACTTGCTCAACACCAAAACTCTTACCAACACCTGGGGGTCCTGTAACAACCATACCTCGTACAACACCATCAATTGACATTTGTGTCATATCGTTTAGGATGTCAAAACGCTCACGCAGGCGTTCTACAATCTGTTCATCTGTTTCAGTTGATTCTACTTCTGGAGTATCAACAACTTCTAGGATGGATTCCGCTTTTGTTTTACGACCTTTGCGGACAGTCTTAAATGCTACTTGTGACATGCGTAACTCCTGTTACTTTTGTTAACTTATTCTTTAATGATATAGCAAGATGCCTTACCTGTCAACCTTTTTAGGGCCTAATTCTTCAAATTTATGTAAATTTTTAACCATTTTGGTATACCAAAATGGAAAGTTTTCGTTATTTTTGTTAATTATTGAAGCCACAAGATAAACCATTCTTGATGGTTTTTCTTTATATACCTGTCCGCCGAATTCGTTTACTGCTACTGCCCTATGAATATATTTTTGAAGATTTATATCATCGGCATATGGTATACACGCCGTTGCATAGTCAAAATACCTATCTTTAACCCATAATCCGTTTACTTCAAATGATCCAATTTCTTCTTCATTTGAGTATATATACTTATCTGTATATATTTTACTCCAATTTACATTTTTATACCAGTCGTATATACGAGGCAATCCTTTATGTTTCAAAATTCCCTTCATAACTTCACTAATATAGAAATGTGTTTGATATTGATCATAAAGAAATGGTACATCGTTATAATTTTCTACAAAACCAATTTCAAGATGTTTATTATATAATTTGCGAAAGTCTTCTATTAAAATATCAAAATCTTGATTATGAAGCATTAATGATTTTCACCCTATTAAGCATAGTTTCTTTTGCTTTACTATATTTACTATTTTCGTGCTTATTAACTGTTCCACGAATTTTAATGACCTTACCATCAATGATATCACTAATATCTGGCTGGTCTCTCCACCAAAATTTAATGATGTCTTTATTGTTATATAAAGTAGTGATCATATAAACACCGCTACTTTGAATAAATTTTACATCGATTACTTCTACTTCGATATCATATCGAACTCTGTTATCACCAAAATATTCACTATCAAAACGAACAGACTCTAATCGATCAGTAACTGCTTGCCGTTTCTTGTCCACTTGATTCATGTGTGGAATACTAGAAATAATACTGACTGAAAATTTATTTATTTCTTCACTAAAGGCTTTTGCGACATTTTGTTCAAAACTAGTAAGACCTCCAGTAAGTTTTTTTAACATGAACTTACCATTAAACTTATCCATAATTTCTTTTGCTAGTTGTAATTCATCATCTTCTGGACGAAGGTTTGTTACTAAAAGATTTGTAACCTCTGTTTTATTATCATTGATTACTGTCTGAGTTCCTTCTTCATGATTGATGTCAACATAACCTTCTCCACTACGAATAAAACCCTGCTTATCATAGACTCTAATAGCCAACGCAAGAACGTCTAATGGAGAATAGTTGCTGTAATATGATTCTTTATGGTTTTTAGGCATTGCCTTGTCCTTTAGTTTTGTCCTAACTATATCTATAGTGTAACACAACTAAGGTATATGTCAACTATTTTTTAACATGTTTTCCCATTCTGGAAAACAATCTAAAAGATTTTCAAATCTAACTTGATCGTGCTCTTCATGAAATTTTTTCGCTACATCTAGTAAGTCTTGACAATCATCAGGTTTTGTTCTTAGAAACGATAAGATTTTGTCTAAATCTGGATGTTTTTCCTTACTTTCATAAAATTTTATTGCACGTTGTATTTCAGATTCAGGTAAAACATTATGTATATTAAAATGGGCAGGATAGAAAACAAAATTGAAATCAAACTGATCTACTTTATCATGATACATCTCCCATACATCATACGCAGCATATAAATTTAACCATGATACACTGCAATGTATAAAAAGTTTCTTTAATGAAGAATTTTTTCTCATATCTATCAAAGTCTGTGAATTTTGATATACTATATCCCAGTCATTAGCATTACTTCTAAGATAAGAATGTTTCTTTCCGATAGCATCAATGCTCATTGACCAGCATACATCTTCAAAATGTTTTAATAAATCAGTGATTTTTTTATTTCCATAGCTCAATCTACTAGTATTACTAATAATAGACCATCTAACATCAAACAACTTTCTTTCAATAAATTGATCAAGAAGCCAATAAGTTCCTGGCATAAGAACGGGTTCTCCTCCTGCAAGATGAACTGATCTTATATATTGAATATGATCTAAAATATCGGTTGCTTGGATATCAAATTCTATAATACCATTTTTGGGCCACGGATCGTTTTTTAATTTTGTTAATTGTCTCCATATTGGAACCCAACTGTTACTTAGAGTAGGACCGCAAAACCTACATTTGTAATTACATAAATTACTAGACCTTATGTCTAAGTATCTAATTTTAGGATCTGTTAAACTATAATCTGAGTTGGTAAATTCGGAAACATTTATATCTTTATATATTATGCTGTTATTCATAATTTGACGGACACTTTTCAGCCCTGCATCTTCTTTGTTCCAACAAAAACTACAATGTGGATTCTTTACTCCGTTTGCTAAATCTGATCTTAATTTTTGTAATTCTGAATGATTAATTGTATCTTTAAAATTTTGTTGCCATTCAAAAGGCTCCATCCTAGAATCACAACAAGAAGTACACATTCCTTTAGGATTTGTATATACATGCGTCCAAGGTAAAATGCAAAAAGTATCACTCATAGAGTTATGTCTTCCAGTCCAGCTGCTCTAAGTTTTACAATATTATTAATTTGAAATTGCTTTGCTTCTAGTGCCTTGATGATACCAATGAATCTATTTCGAACAAGAGAAAAATCGTTAATGAGGTATTGTAATGCTACAACGTCTTCTTCCCCATCAACGAATTTTTCAGCATCTCTAGAACTTAAAGCCCTATTATAGGATTCTAAATATTTACGAAATATTTTACTGCGAATTTTTCGCATTTCAGTATTTAGATATTCAAGAATTGCTTCTACTTCCTGGAGTTGGTTGAAACGGTGCTCGACTATACCTGGCATGTCACGGCTCTGTCTTTCGAGATTACCTTTCATACCACACTCCAATCTTGCTTGATCAATTTCTTGTTCAAAGTGTGAAATCGCGCTAACGATTTCACTCATATCAGAAGTAACTTTTCTGTACCACTGACTCATTTAGTCATCCCATTCATCGTCGAATTCTGGATCAAGCCATTCATCTTCAGGATCCATATCGTCATCCTCAAGTACTACTTCAACAGCCTTATCTAGATATTCATCGTGATCGCTAATTTCTTTAGCATTTCCTTTTACATCAAACCCATAATCCACAAGTTTGTACACAAAATTTTCTGCATATTCAAATTTAGATTTATCTGGGATTACTCCAAATCCTACATCATATAGTTGTAGGATAAATTCTAAATCGCCATCACTCAACGACATTACCATTTTCTACTGCCTCTTCATCTGGAATTAAATCAATAACTTCATTAGGATTCGCATCCTGTACTTCTTCCGGCAAACTATCAAATTCTTCAATAATTTTATCCAAACAGTTATTTTCGTTTGCGTTCCATGGTTTACGGAACTGTGTAATTACTTCACCAGTAACGGGACTTACATATTCCAAACGATTACCTGTTTTCTTTAGAATGCCTTTTGCTTCAAAAAAGTCAACAAGTCCGCTGTATGGACTCATACCTGTTTCATAAGGAATTTCAACTTGTACACTCTCAAAAGGTTTTGCGTAACGAGTTTTCATTACCTTACAAGCGGCACGAATACCATGTACATCACTTGTTTTGTTTCCATCTGCATCTACTTTAAGTTTAAGTTTACGCATAGCAATAACAATACTACTCGCATAGATAAAGCCTTGGCCGCCTGAGATCTTATCATCTGGGTCAAACATATCTTGCGATGCGTATGTGTGATTGGTACATACCATACCCACATTGTATTCACCAAACATATTCACAGTATTACGAACAAGAGCAGTAAGTGCCTTAGGTTTTCTACCCATATCACCCTTCATATCTCCCTTCTGGAACTGATCCACGTCTGTTGGTGTAAGTAGCATACCTAATGAATCTACCACAAACAATACCTTAGGGCGTTCTTCTTTATCCTTATCAGCATATTCTGCTTTGTAATCTTTCATGAAGTCACTTACTGTTTTAGCAACATCGTCAATCATACTCATGTTAAGTTTAAGAAGTTTTTCTTCACTAGTATCTACTTCAAGAGCATGTAGCCATTTTTCGTCTAGTGCGTTTTCACTGTCAATAAGAACAACAAAGATACCTTGATCTTGTGCGTTCTTTACAATGTTACCTGCCGCAATGTAGGATTTACCCGCACCACTTTCACCAGCAAGTACCGTTACCTTACCGAGGGGGACTCCTTTTGAGAAGTCCCCGCTGATAAGTTTGTTTAATGTGTAATTACCTGTGCTAATCCAAGTATCTGGATCATTAAAGCCTACACTTAAACCTGGTACTGCCTTTGTGATGCTTTTGCGGAACTTGCTTACATCAAAAGGTCTAGCCATGTTTAGTCATCCTTTTCCATTGAATTTGCTTCTTTAATGACTTCAAGAAGATCTTCTTCGTCTGCAATAATGAGATTTACATTCTTCCATTCATTCTCAGCATCACGACCACTTGCTTCAAAACGGAAGCCGTTGTCGTAACGATAGATAGTGTATGACTCATTAATTTTTGCGAGTTTAGATAGTTTCATTTTCTTTTCTCCTTAAGATTCTTTACGATTACGGATCATTGCTAGAATGTCCTGAGCACTTGCTTTTTCTTGACCGCCTGCTGGTGCCGCCACTGTTTCAGCAACAAGCTCTGGCTGTGGAGCAGGAGCGGGTGCCGGTGTAGCCACTGGAGCAGGAGTTTCTGCTACTGGTGCTGGAGCAGGTGTCGGAGCCGCTACAGGAGCTGCTGATCGATTACCTGGAGCCTCAACTCCATATGGACGATAGTAATCACCAAAACGTGCTGGATCATACAACTGACCATCTACACTTGCTTCAAACATTTCGAAGATAATTCCCAACTCTTCAGCACTTGGCTTCTTTGGCAAAAAGTCGTTAAGATTAAACAAACCGTGTGTGGTAATCGCATCACGTTCTTCTTGGTTTAGTGAACGCTCACGTCTTGCCCAGTTTGATGTTGAGTAATCTGCATACTGGCCTTTAGTAGACTTCATAATACGGAAGTCTGTGCCTTGCTCATAATCTGTTGGGATTTCAGGAAAGTCAGGATCCATAAGTGCCTGACTAATAATCTTAAAGATTTGTGGACTAATAACAAATCTACGGATTGGATTTTCAGGAACTGTTTCTTCCTGTAGATCGCTTTGTGTTACAAAGCCTTGGAAAATATACGAACGCTTTTTCCAATACTTACGACCTAGTTCTTCCATGCTAGGATCCTTAAACCAAGGACGAATCTCTGCGTGGATTGGACAACTATCGCCCCACATTTCAACACATGGAACCTGAACCGTTACGGATTTGTGTTCGTCTCCACCTTTAACACCAGGAAATTCGAGACGAATCATTTGACGCTCTTTCCAAAAGAACGTGTTATTTTCATCCGAATCTGGTAGGAAACGTAAGGTTGCTGATGAACCTTCTGGGATATTCCAATGTGGGAAAATTGCGTTGTCGCCGCCGCCTGAGGATGTTCTAGTAGTAGAACGATTTTCTTGTTCGAGCAATTTTGCTCTGATTTCTGCCAAAGATGCCATAATGTTTTCTCCTATATTAGCCTCTATTAGTAGCGATACTCGATGTATCACTTTGTAAGTGTAGCTCTTAACTACTTTTTGCCTTTGTTAGCCTATACAGTATACATATTATAGTGCCTACTGTCAAGCACTTTTTTGCCTAAGTTTTTGATATTATTAAGAAATTCTTTTACGAAGTTCTAACACAATATCTTCATCTAATGAAACAGCAACTTGACTTTCTTTAGTAACATTTGCTGATTTCACCAAATAATCTACAATTTTCTTAACAACTTCCTGATATGCATTTGACATTTGATGTACCATACCATCTGCTAATACATGTAATGCATTCCACAAGTCATCATTTTTAGTATTGCTTGCAATAAAACCTAATAACATATTAAGCCTTGCAACGTCGCCATCTGCGCCAAATGCAAATTTTGTCTTAGCATTATTTGGATGGTCTGGATCATTCTCATCATAACTAATTTTTAAATCTTGCTTGCTATTGATAATTTCAATAACACGTTGCAAGGCTTCTTTATGTATTTCAGATTCTCTTCTGTTTTCTGCCACAATACGTCCAACCTTACTTAAAATTGTATTTAAATCTTCAGTAGTAAAAGTATTGTACAGGAATTTTTCTGTAATGTCAACACTATTTTCGTCGATTTCTTCAATATTCTCTTGAACTTGAAAATTGTTATAACCTCTTTGAGTTGACAAACTATTAATGGTGTTTTTGTAACCAGCAAGTTTGGATTGAACTGCCTCGACAATATCACCGTTCGTTTCATTTACTAGATTATTATTCTTAACATGTCTTACAAACTTGTTAAGATCAGCGATCTCTTCACATAATGCTAGGATTGCTTCGCCCTTAGCATCGTACGGAGTACCGCCTTCGTTGACGTGCATCGCCATCGCTTTTGCTCCCGCCATATATCTATGAGGGAACTTAAATTTTTCACCTTGTGAGTTTTCAATAAACAGTGAATGAATATTTCTACTGCGAGCGCCACGCACCTCTTCATTCACACCTTTTGAATGTTTAATAATTAATCTTGCTTCTGGTAATTGAATATAACTTGTTTTAATACTACCAAAGGGTTTGCTGAAGCCTTCTTGAACCACACTCTGGTGTGCGAAGTCCTTTGGCGCAATTTGTTTGTTGAACTTTCTCACTGTAAACTCACCTAAATTTTTATGTGCTACTGACTTTACGCTATCAAGTAAAGCCTTATTGGAAGGGATATCATAATCCTGTCCAGCCTGTGCTAATATTTCTGTTTTAGCATCTTCTTTTCTAATCGTAATCATTAGATCTTGATCAAATGCATAAAATCTCGTCGCTTCTTCTGGATTAGTTGTTTTAATGCCTTCGGAAGTGAATAAACGAAGTTTATAGTTTGCACCTTTTAAGATGTTAAAGATTTCATTTGCGATTTCATTCATTAATATTAGTACCTCTATTATATGTATTTATGCCTAGATGTTTATAAAAAGCTCATTGGCATTGGTTCATCCCACTCTTCTTGTGCTTCGTTTAGTGCATCAAAAGCGTCATCATCATATTTTGTTATTTCCAAAGCCATACGAACTACTAGTATAAGAGCCATAACTAGATCATCCGTCTCACCTTCTTTAGCGGCAAAACTGTTACCGCGAGCAATAAATGTTTTTAGTTCACGTAATAAATTTTTACTTGCTATTTCAATTCTATTTGTTTCTACCCAATGCTTTAATTTAGCACAAGAAGACAGTTTACTTTTATGTGTAGTAGTGAATCCACGTCTGTACTTAATTGTATTACCGCCTCGTTTTTTAGGCTCTGTAATCATTGTTCCTGGAATATTATCCTCACCAATTTCTTCAAGCATAATTAGAGCTGCTTCTCCCAGAGTATTATTTTCTACACTATAATATATACTCGTAGGATCTATTCCATCCTCAACAAGATACTTGGCAATTTGTTGTACAATATACACTTGCTGTTTTACTGGTGTTTTGTTATTTTGCCATTCAGCAACCTGTAACATTCCTGGTAATTCATAAACCTGTATAGCAGCATTATCGCCGCCTGTTCCTAAACTTGGATCTAGTCCAATTAAATATAGTTTATCCTTTACTGGTGGTTTATACCATCTTACTTGACCCATTTTTGCGTATGGTTCTTTGTGTTCCATATTTGCTAATTTAATACTGTCAATTAGTGTCTCATCAAACGCAATAAACTCACAGTTATGTTCTCGTCTAAAGCGTTCTTCGCCAATTTTACCTTCTTCTACACTTGCCCATTCTTCATCTCTATCTGGATGAGCCTTCCAATCTGCAAGAAAATGTGCAAATCCATTCTTGCCTACTTTTTGTTCATTACCATATTCATCTATATTATTAGTGCTATCACGCCAAATTTGTGCAAACTGATCATCATCCATATTTGGTGTACTTGTAATAATACATTTACCACCAGTTGCTAGTGTAGGAGATAATGAAGTCCAAAATTCACGAGCAATCGTGGGTCTAACAAACGCAAACTCGTCCAAGTATGCTAACGAAATACTTAAACCACGACCTGTATTTTCTGTTGTTGCTTGTGCTATAATACGACTACCATTATCAAACTCTAAACTGCCTTTGTTATATGCTGTTACACCAGCACGAATAAAATCAGGTAGTGTTTCATAGGCAAAACGTATACGTTGCATAATCTCTTGGGCACCACTGTATTTGTGTGCCGCAATTAAGATAGTTTGATCTGGATTAAACATTGCGTACCATAACAGATAACCCGCTGCTGCTGTTGACTTACCCATCTGTCTAGCAAGCATAGCAATGCTGTATCTATTTTCATGATATACATCCACAAGGCTTCGTTGATAATCATATAGTTCAAACTTCATGCGACCCTTTGTTGGGTGTTGAATATAACAATGTTCAGTCAAAAAATACTTAGGATCTTGAGCGCACTTTGCCAATTCAAGAAGTTGATCTGTAGTATATTCTTCTCTTTTATATGGGGTTTTGGTTAATTTGGTATCTACTGCCATGTTTGTATTTACCTGATAAAAAAGGCCGCTTTTAAATGTAAGTAGCGAATTACATTACGGTAGCGGCCAAACCTCCCTAGAATTAACGGTCCTAGGTTTATTTGTTTTTCATTGCGTCATACTTGGCTTTCATGCCTTCTACTGTATGACCTTCGTTAACACTGACTTTCATGTCTTGTGCGTCTAAGTAACGCTTTAGACTTAGGTTAACTGCTTGAGCGAAGTTGTAATTATCTTCTTCACCATGAACTGTTGGATCTGTTTCACGGACACCTTCAGGTGTGTTAGCCCATTGCTCACTTAGTTTTTCAATGTGTTCGTTAATTTTTTCTTCACTAATGCCTGAAAGTTTTAGCAAGTGAATTAGTTGAGTAGTGTCCATTGTTGGAGATTCTTCTAAAGTTTCTTCTTCTGATTCATCAACTTCTTCTGATTCTTTAACTTTGTATTTCTTGCCGCCAACTTCGAATTCGTCTTTGCCAGCGTCTTTAGCCTTTTTAAGTTCATCTGTAAATTCGTTGCCTTCGTTTGGCTCTTCCTCAAGTTCAGTTTTTGCTTCCTCAAGTTCTTCTTCAACTGATTCATGTTTATGCTTTTTATTAGAACCACATGATGCTTCATTCATTTTACATTCACAATCATCATCACATCCACATGGATCTTCGTTGCAACAACCGCAACTTGCTTCTGCTAATTCAAAGTCTTCCTGTTGAACTGCAATATCAGCATCGCCGTCGCCGTCAATGTCTACCATAATCCAGTTATCACCTTTTGGATCCATACTATCATAAGCACAGTCTGTAGTAGGTTGTCCTAACATATCACCACAATGCTTGCACTTTAATGATGTGATACCTTCTTTGAGTTCACGTTCGGTTGTTTCTGTCTCTTCTACTACAGGAGCCTCATAATGTACTCCTGCTAGATTGAGAATTCTTTCTAGATCATTCATAACTTAGTCTCCCATAAGTTCTTTTATTAACTCATCTTTGAGTTTTTCTGTTGATTCACGCATAGTTGCTAGGTAATCTTTTGTTTCAGCATCTTTTGGAAATAGTGCTTTTAATAATTCTGGAGAGTTATCAGCAATAATGCTTAATACTTCTTCTTTTGGCGCTGTATCACCATCTAAGATAGCGTCACGGGCCATATCCCAATCACTACCTTCTAGTTCTCTGGCAACGCTCATAAAGTAGTTAGCATCTCCACCAT
>Ga0233451_10001098_pt1 | contig 26544 bp, 22 predicted proteins | sample 011ome_29_FD_183052 | JGI IMG/M metagenome (GOLD analysis project Ga0233451, IMG submission 183052) | Coastal salt marsh microbial communities from the Groves Creek Marsh, Skidaway Island, Georgia - 011504CT (spades assembly) | ecosystem: Environmental > Aquatic > Marine > Intertidal zone >... | reverse complement strand
GGCCCAGATCGCCGGTGTGTAACCAGCCACCCGCGTCGACAGTTTCGGACGTGGCCTTGGGATTGTCGTTGTATTCCAGCATGACGCAGGGGCCGCGGGCACAGATTTCCCCAAGCTCGCCAATGGCCACGGCGAGGTTGTCATCGACGCTGCGGATCGAGACCTCGGTTTGCGCCACCGGTTGGCCAGCCGTGTTGCAGATGTCGTCGATGCGGTCGTCCAGATGGTGTTGTGTGATCACCGGACAATGCTCGGTCTGGCCATAGAGCGTCGAAAATCCGGCGCCCATCAGGGTCTGCACCCGGCGCACCAATTCGGGCGCCACCATCGAGCCGCCGCAGCTAACGAGCTTCAGGGCCGATAGGTCTCGCGGACGCGCCTCTTGTGCATCGAGCAACGCCACCACCATTGTCGGCACGCCAAGGATGATGTCAGCGCCGCTCGCTTCCATCTGGTCAAGCACGACGTCCGGGTCAAACAGGCTGATCAGCACTATTCTGCACCCCGCCTGAAGGCATCCAAGCGTGACCATCCCGCAGCCCGAGGTGTGAAACATTGGCATGATGTTGACCCAGGTGGTCGCACTGGTCGCGCCGCAACGACCCGCGTAGAACCGGGCGTTGTTGACCAATCCGCAATGGCTGAGAACAGCGCCCTTGGGAAAACCTGTTGTGCCGGACGTATATTGGATCATCGCAGCGTCGCCCGGGGCAACTTCGGGCAAAGCAAGCGGGCGGGTGCCCTGTGCAAAGAGCGCATCACTTTCCATATCTGTGACTTCGCGGATGGCAGCGATGTCGGTCACGACCTCAGCTCCAATCCGGCCCATCGGGTTGCCACGGAACTTCTCGACAAGAAACAGGGCAACCGCGCGTGACTGCTCCAGAACATAGGCCAGCTCGCGTGCCTGAAAGGCCGGGTTCGCCGTCACCAGAACCAGTCCGGACAGCGCACAAGCATATTCCATCAGCACCCATTCGGGACTGTTGGGCGACCATATGACCACCCGTTCGCCGGGCGCAAACCGGGTGGAGAGCGCCATCGCCAGCCGCTCGGCATCTTTCAGAAGTTCGGCGTAGGTCCAGCGGCGTCCTTCTGTACCGTCCTGCCTGACTTCGACCAAGGCCTCCGCCTCCGGTCGCGCCGCAGCCACCTCGCGCAGCAATGCGCCGATGGTGATCTCGCATGTCTCCATGTCGGACTGGGCCGGCACATGGGAGGTGGTGACGGCCAGTTCATACATCGCGGAAATCGCCCCCACGGCCCTTGCCGCCGGCAAACCGGGCGGCGCCTTCGACACCTTTGGTGACCTCACCCTTGCTGCCCCTCCATTCCTGCCGAAGTGCGTCGCACATCGAAAGCCCGTGCTGGGCCCGCACGGACCGTCGATCCGCACGCATGCAGCTTTGGGGAAAGCGGGCGATTTCATGGGCTAGGGCTTCGGCCTTGGCGCGCGCGTCGCCTTCGGGCACGACGTATTCGCACAGTCCAATCCGCAGAGCCTCGTCTGCATTCACACGGCGGCCGGTCAGGATCAGGTCCATCGCGCGGCCTTCGCCCACCAGACGCGGCAGGCGCACTGTCCCACCGTCGATCAGTGGAATGCCCCAGCGGCGGCAGTAGACCCCCATGAAGGCGGTTTCTTCCATCACCCGGATATCGCACCAAAGCGCCAGTTCCATGCCGCCAGCCACGGCAGGCCCGGCCACCGCAGCTATAACCGGTTTGGACAAATCCAACCGGCTGGGTCCCATGGCCGCCATTGGTGGTTCTCCCTCATCTGGAAAGTCGAACGGGTCGAGCGCCTCGGCCCCGGCAAGCGAAGCCGCATGTTTCAAATCCCACCCGGCACAAAAAGCACCGCCTTCGCCCCAAAACACGGCAACGTGGGCGGTATCGTCCGCGTCAAACACGCGGAACGCCTCGTAGAGTACGGCCGCACTTTCGGGGTCCATGGCATTGCGGGCCTCTGGGCGGGAATGGATGACTGTCCAGACGGGGCCGTCCTTTTCAATTCGCACGGTCATTGCAGAACTTCTCCGTAATTGCCTGCAAGGAACTTCTCACGAATGGCGAATTTCTGCACCTTGCCGGAGCCTGTCAGAGGGAAGTCCGGCACGCGCACCCAGACCGATGGCGTTTTCTGCGCGGACAGATGCGCCCGGCAGTGGGTACGCAAATCGGCCACATCAAGTGGCTGGTCAGAAAGGATAAATGCCGCGATCACCTCTCCCCATTTCTCGTCCGGTAAACCGACTACGGCGACTTGGGCCACATGCCTGTGGGTCACCAACACCGCTTCGATTTCAGCTGGGAAATGGTTTTCGCCGCCGCGAATGATCATGTCCTTTACACGGCCCGTCACCTGCACGAACCCCTGAGCGTCCATCGTGCCAAGGTCACCGGTATGGAGCCAGCCATCTTCGTCGATAGCAGCGGCAGTGGCCCCCGGGTTGTCGTTATAGCCGATCATCACGGCGTAGGACCGCGCGCAAATCTCGCCGACTTCACCGATTGGGAGGACCCGGTTGTCTTCAGGTGAACGGATCGAAACCTCGGTTTGTGGCAGCGGCTGGCCAGCTGTTTCCACGATCTGCTCCAGCGTTGCCTCAACAGGGTTCAGGCAGATCATCGGGCTGTGCTCTGTTTGCCCGAAAGCGCTGAGCAGGTGACAGCCTAGACGGTCCCGCACCCGGCGGACCAGATCGGGGGGCACCGGCGCGCCGCCGGTTGTGATGACCTCAAGTGAAGACATATCGCGTGGATTTCTTTCCAGCGATTCCAGCAGGTTGAACAGCATGGTGGGGACAGCGAAACAGGTCGTGACGTCCTGTTCCTCGATCAATCGCGCAAAAACATCTGCGTCGAAGCGCTTGATCAATAACATCTTACAGGCGGCCTGGAGGCATCCCAAGGCCCCCGTCGCGCAGCCTGCCGTGTGAAATAGAGGCATGAAGTTGGCCCAGACCGAATGCGGACCAACTTGCTTACGTTTGCAGAACAGACGTGCGTTGTTCACTAGGTTCTTGTGGCTGAGTACTGCGCCCTTTGGAAATCCCGTTGTTCCCGATGTGTATTGGATTTGCGCGGCATCATCTGGCTGAACATCTGATAACACTGCGGGCCGTTCGCCAGTGGCGTAGAGCGCATCCTCGTTTTCCAAGTTGATGACCTCGCGCAACGCTGTGTTGCCGCTTATCGCCTGGTGTGCAATTTCAGCCATCGGGTTACCCCTAAACTCATCAACCATAAATAGGGCGACTGCTCCAGACTGTTCCAGAACATATTTGAGTTCAGAGACCTGAAAGGATGGATTGGCTGTCACGAGAACCAAACCCGTTAGACCACAGGCATATTCCATAAAAATCCACTGCGGGATATTGGGCGCCCAGACAACGACTTTCTCGCTTGCCTCAAAACGGGAAGTAAGTGCTTTAGCAAGGCGTTCGGTTTGTTCTAGCAGCTCGCCATAGGTCCACGACTGGCCACAATCACCGTTGTCTGCGATATCCACCATCGCAATAGCATCAGGGTGACTGGCCGCAGTCTCACGCAGTAAGTCTCCAACCGTGATGTCGCAGACTTCCGCGTCGTACTGCGCGGGGAAATGCGAAAGGTTCAGTGTCACATCGTACATGTCTATTCCGCTGCGATCGGTTTGGTTGGGATATCCACCAGCTTGCCCCTCGGGATTAAGCGGTCTGCATCATACATCGGCAGAGTGCAAAGCTCGCCCTCCTGAATAGAACCGTCTGCACAGAGTACATTTACTATCGTGCCAGGCCCCATGGCTGGGTTGTCCATACGAACAATGCAAACACCGCAATTCTGGTATGGTGAATATCCTGACGAGCAAACGCGTCCAACAACAGTTTCGCCCACCCAAATAACGCGACCAAGTTGAGAAACACCTCCCATTACTCGCATACCCCAGGTTTTTGATGATTTATCTGCAACCTCTAATGCTTTGCGTCCGATGAAATTACGATTGTCGAACTCGACAAAATTCCCAAGCCCTGCCTCGAAAGGAGTGGTTTCTGCCCCAAAGTCTGACCCAGCATTTAGTAAGCCAGCCTCAATCCGACGTGCGCGGAATACCGGTGTCCCGGTGAGCAATATATCGAACGCCGAACCTACCTCCATGATCCTGTCTCCAATAGCTGCAATATCTGTGTCTGGAAGTAAGTATACTTCCCAGCCAAGTTCGTTAGTAAAGCCTGAACGACTAATCCAACAAGTCTGACCAGCAATAGAAACCTCGGCGCAGTCGAAATAGCGGAATGGATCTGGCATTGGTCCGTCGAGAACAGCGGCAAGTAGCTCCAGTGAACGTGGGCCCTGTATCTGACTTACCCATACATTCGGATCATGTATTTTTACATCCATCCCTTCAGCATGGGCTTTGTACCAGCTAAAAAGGTCACCATCTGCTTGCGCCATCCAAAAACGATCTTCAGATAATCGTAGCAATACACCGTCTGTGATCATTCCGCCGTCGTGATAGCATGCAAATTGATATGAACAGCGGCCTGGTTTGACCTTAGATACATTACGGGTGAATACCTTGTTTAAAAGTTTTTCAGCATCTGGTCCGCTTATCTCAATAGGTAACTCACCCGTGTGACGAAAAATAACGTTCGTACGTACGGCCCAATACATTTCATCATCTGATGCAGTGCTTAGCGCTTCGGGTGTCAGTCGGGAGTTATAAAGTGTATATTCTGGGTCATGTGGAAGCTCCATGTAACTCAGTGGGTGTGCAGGCATCGTGCGCGCGAGCTCGCGGGGTCGTTGCCCCTTGTTTGGAAGCGCTTTTGCTACGAAGCGAAAATCGGAAAGTTGTAGTGTCATTTTGTGATTCCGTTTGTTAATTTATGACGACTAAGTCTGGATTAGTAGATGTTATTTTCTTGATTAAGGGGATAATTGATATTTTTCAAAATTAAAGATTTGTACAAATTGTTTTAAAATATTAAACAGTTTTTATGAAATTTAGATCTTATGACTCGCTGAAAATTTTTGATGCTGTCGCTAGAAAGCAGTCAATGACCGCGGCTGCGATTGATCTCAATTTATCGAAAGGTTCGATAAGTTATCAAATAAATAAACTAGAGGAGAACCTTGGTTTTGCGCTTTTTGAGCGGAACAATGCGCGCCTTCACCTCACCGAAAATGGGAGAAGAATATGGAATGTCTCTCTGAATGCGCTTCAGCAAATTGATCAAGAAATTGAAGATATTCGCGGCACGAATACTAAGGCACTTTGTATAGGTGCGCTGACCTACTTTTCTTCGCGATGGCTCTCACCACGGCTGATGGACTTTTTTGAGAAAAATCCAGGTGTCAGTTTGCGAATAGAGCCTGTTAATTCTATCGCTGACTTGAAAACAAAGGATGTAGATCTTGCGATTTTGTGGGGGTTTGGTGAATGGAAGGAATACGAAAGCAGGCTTTTACTGAGATTACCCTCCGTGCCAACGGCAAATACAACCCTCGCAAAAGAAGTGGAAAGCATTGGGATAGAGGCTGCAGTTAGACAAGTAACTCTCCTCGGGGATAGTTCGGGTGATACTGGTTGGCGCGCGTGGCATGCAGCCGCAGGCTTACCATATCTGCCGAGCAAATCCAGTATCATAATTCCGGACTCAAATAGCAGAGTGCAGGCAGTTATTGATGGACAAGGCATTGCCTTGTGGGATGATTTAGTCGCTCCGGAAATCAAAAGTGGGCAGCTAGTAGAGTTGACAGATCGCAAGCTTGATACATCGGGTTATTATCTTGTTTTCACAAAAGAGCCGCATGCAGCTCAGGTACAGGCAATGATTTATTGGCTGTTGGTTCAGACGTAAGTTACGCAAACTAACGCCACGCGTGCGAGATTTAAAAACACACCAAACGTACACTTTTTTGCTGTGTTTGTTTGTTGGGATCGGGGGTGGAAAATTTATCTTGAACCTAGTGAAAAAACATAGTGATTTAGATAGATAAGGCATAATCATCTTTATAAATCTAAATAGCTTTTTGTATTGTTGGTGTTTGAGTAAATCCTGCTCCCGCAACCAACAAGACCCTACCAACACCGGAAGACACCACACCGCTGTGAGCAGTGTCGTTTGCTTATGCAAGTATGGACGCCAAAGCACCGTGTAAAATCACATCGCTTTTGCCACGCTGGCTAGTAGGTAGACACCACGGTCTTAGTCTTGAATGCTTCAATATTAAGCGTGATGAAATGTTTTAATTTGGAGCGTAGCTCGCAGGGTCTAAATTGGTGGGCCGTCTTGGTAAATTCAGTTCTGTTGATATTGCTGAATTGGAAGCAATAACTTTACCTTTTCTAATAATAGCAATGCGATGTGCTCGAAGGCGTATAGCTTCAATTGGCTCTTGTGCTTGCAAAATATTAAAATTTGCATTGCAACCAATTTCTAGTCCATACCCCTCTAGCGCCATAATTTTAGCCGAGTTTTCCGTAACTGCTTTAAAGCACCATTCCATATCATCTCGACTCGACAGTTGGCCCGCGTGGAGGCCCATAAATGCTACATCCAACATATCCGCACGCCCTAATGAATACCATGGATCCATGACGCAATCGGAGCCAAATCCTACTGTTACACCCGCATCGCGTAATTCGCGGACCCTAGTTTGGCCTCGCCTTTTAGGATAAGTGTCATGGCGGCCTTGCAGCATCATGTTGATTAATGGGTTCGGGATCGCATGCACCCCGGCTTCAACGATCAACGGGATAAGTTTCGATACATAATAGTTATCCATTGAATGCATTGATGTCAGATGTGATCCCGCTACCCGTCCTTGTAGTCCAAGCCGCTGTGTCTCGTAGGCTAATGTTTCGATATGGCGGCTCAACGGGTCATCACTTTCGTCGCAATGCATATCAACCTGAAGGCCGCGTTCAGCAGCGAGTTCGCAAAGTAATTTAACAGAGTCGGAACCTTGTTGCATGGTACGTTCAAAATGAGGAATGCCACCAACGACATCAACACCCAAATCCAAAGCGCGAATGGTATTTTTGAGTGCCTTTGGATCGCGTAAAACACCGTCTTGTGGAAAAGCCACCAATTGGAGGTCAATGTACTCTTTGACTTGTTCACGTACATCCAATAATGCTTGCACGCCTTTGAGTTCATTATCGCAGGTATCCACATGGGTGCGGATTGCTCCAATTCCCATTGATGCTGCTAAATCGCAATAGCGCAAGGCACGTGTAATGATATCGTCAATACTCTGTATCGGTTTTAACTCACCCCACAGTGCGATGCCTTCCAACAATGTGCCGGACACATTCATTCTGGGGGTTCCAAGAGATAAGGTCGCATCCATATGAAAATGGGGATCTACAAAAGGTGGTGCAAGTAACCAACCTTCTGCCTCTATGATTTCTCTCGCTTCGGCTGAAATGTCAGCTTCAATCGCAATGATTTTGCCTTTGCTACAACCGATATCAATACCGCGACGACCATCAGGCAGATTTGCATTTTTGACTAATAATTCAAACATTCTAACCGTTCCTATCGTTGTCCTTTAAACCAGGGCTTTAATAATGCCCTCGGATAATCTGCACTTCTTGCGGCGATAACGAGGGCAAAAATTGATAATATGTATGGCGCAGCAAGAAAAACTTGGCTCGGCACAAATGCTCCAACTTCAGTTTGTAAGCGCACTTGCAAAGCATCAAACGCACCAAACAAGATTGCACCGAATAGCGCCTTTCCAGGCCGCCAGCTTGCAAATATCACTAGGGCGATACAAATCCATCCGCGGCCATTCACCATTCCAAAAAAGAATGCATCAAATGCAGACATTGTGAGAAAAGCGCCACCAAGTGCCATTAGCGCAGATCCTGCCATTACTGCGCCAATGCGCAGTCCATAGACGCTCAATCCCTGAGCGTCCACTGAGTTTGGATTATCTCCCACAGCTTTGATAGCAACTCCTAAAGCTGTCTTTTCCAAAACATACCAAATCAAAATCACACAAAATAATGCAAAAAAAGTTAAAGATGTCTGCTGAAACAAAACGGGTCCTAGGAACGGAAGATCTGAAAGAATAGGAATATCTAATGGTTGGAACGGTGTAATACGTGGCGGAGAGGAGACCGTTGGCAATGCAGTGCGGTAGGAAAAATAGCTGAGAGAGCTTGCAAACAACGTAATAGCGAGTCCTGAGACGTGCTGAGATAATCCGAGAGGAACAGTCAAGATACCATGCAGCAATCCTAAAATTGATCCAGCAATTGCTGCAGCAAGAACACCTCCCCATAGTCCAGCACCTAACCAAACTGACATCCATCCAACCATAGCACCAGCAACAAATATTCCTTCAATTCCTAAATTTAAAATTCCTGACTTTTCGCAAAGTAGCGCGCCCAAGACACCAAAAATTAATGGAGTTGCGATCCGCAATGAAGCTGCCCAGAAGCTATCGCTGATAAGGATTTGTAAAATCTCAAGCATCAGTTTTTACCGCCATTTTTGGCAATTCTGACAATTTTGTAACGAGACACGAACCCTCCAATCAATACACAAAGTAGGGCGGTTGCAACGACTAAATCTGCTAAATAGGATGATACCCCCATGGCTCGGCTCATGCTGTCTGCACCAACAAATACCGATGCAATGAATAAAGCTGATATCACTACGCCTAACGGAGAGAGCCCAGCCAACATGGCGACCACTATACCTGTGTAACCAAATCCTGGAGATAGATCAGCGGTGAGATAGCCTTTTAGGCCTGCTACTTCACTGACACCTGCCAAGCCAGCTAATGCTCCTGAAATAGCGGCAACAGTTATAAGGCTTTGGTTTACGGGTATTCCAGCATGTTTGGCAGCAGACATATTTTCGCCCACTGCTTTTAGCTTTAGTCCCCATATAGAGCGTATCAACATAAAATGTGCTACCGCCGCACAGAAAATCGCTATTATAAATCCAAAGTGAATTCTCATTCTATCCATTAGTGGTGGAAGCATGCCTTGATCCAATATCGGTGAACTCTGCGGCCATCCTAGTCCCATGGGGTCTTTTAATGGGCCTTCAAGCATATATTGCAGAAAAATTATGATGATGAAATTTAAGAGAAGAGTTGTTACCACCTCGTCTGCACCATATCGAATTTTTAGTGTAGCTGGGAGAACCATACCGGCCGCGCCAATTGCACAACCACAAAATATGATCAGTGGGACCAAAATTAGGCCCGAAATGTCGAATACTCCAGTTCCAACGGATACCGCAGCCATTGCGCCTAAATAAAGCTGGCCTTCAGCCCCGATATTCCAGAGTTTCGCACGAAATGCTAGCGTTGCTGCTAGTCCAGTAAAAATAAGGGGAGTAGCACGTGTTAACATTTCAGAGATTGCGAATTTTGAACCTAAAACTCCAATAACCATTTGTTTGTAAGACTCTAATATTGGTGCGCCAGCCAGGTTCAATGGTAACGAAGCTAGTAACAAGGCAAGCAAGGCCGACATTACAGGTAGGCCAAGTTTCCAATATATTGAAAGTGTTTCTCTGGCTTCAATTCTGATCATGCGGCCTGTCCTGCCATAAGTAGGCCCAGAGTGGCACGATCGCGGGTTTGTGTTTCAGTTAGCTTCCCATCATGCATTACCAAGATGCGATCAGCCAGCCTCAGAATTTCATCCAAATCCTCGGAAATCAGAATAATCCCTGAACCTCTACTACGTGCATCAATTAATCGGCGTGCCACATCAGCAGCAGCACCCATATCTAGACCACGCGTTGGTTGATTTGCTAAAATGATTTTGGGTTTGTTGTGAAACACCCGCGCTAGTATCAGCTTCTGGATGTTACCCCCTGATAAGAGCTGCGCTGGTGCTGATATACCCGGTCCGCGTATATCATATTCGTCGGAAAGATTCCTAGCATGCGCCGCAATATGTTCTCGTTTTAGAAATCCATTCGTTTGAAAAGTTGGATCAGAAAGTCCTTCAATAATCATATTCTCGGCAACACTCATTGAACCAATAATACCATCACGATGTCTATCTTCCGGAATACGACCGATACCTTTTGAAACCATTTTAGCTGGATCTAGGTTGCCTAGTTTTTCGTCATTCAATGTCATTGTACCCATTTCTGGGATCGTCATACCCGAGAGTACTGCTGCTAATGCTGCTTGACCGTTTCCCGAAACTCCAGCAATACCGAGAATTTCCCCGCGCATCACAGTTAAATTTACATTTTTCAAGCTATCTCGTAGGCCTCGACCCAATGCTGAAACACCTTCAAGTTTAAGAATTGGCTTTCCGGTCGACGCAGGTTGCCGACGAGGTAAGGTTGTTTCGCTGCCGACCATTAATTCTGCTATCTTTTTCTCATTTGCATCTGAGGTCGAAATTTCCCCAACATTCTTGCCCTGTCGAAGGACTGTAATGCGATTGGAATAGGCAAGTACCTCACGCAATTTGTGCGAAATAAATATCACAGATAGTCCATGGGAAGTCATGCCTTTGATGTTTTTAAAAAGGCTGTCAGCTTCTTGTGGTGTCAAAACAGCGGTTGGCTCATCTAGTATTAAAATTCTCACATTTCGATACAACGCTTTTAAGATTTCAATTCGTTGGCGTTCCCCTACAGTTAATTGACCCACAGCAATATCGAGTGGTGTAACTAAGCCACTTTCTTGCATTAGCGATATTATCTTATTTTCTGCAATCTTACGCCTTCGCCGTAATTGGTTTAGCGGTTCAGATCCAAGTAGTATGTTATCAATAGCATCTAAATTTTCAGCCAATGTGAAATGCTGGTGTACCATTCCAATCCCTGCGGCTATCGATGCTTTGGGATTGCCAAGCGCTAAATTGATAAATTCTCCTGAAGCGTTTGTGACCTCAATTTTCCCAGCATCAGGCATGTAATGCCCAAATAGCATATTCATTAGAGTCGTTTTCCCAGCGCCATTTTCCCCCAAAAGCGCTAATATTTCGCCTCGGTACAAATCTAGGCTTATGTTTTCATTCGCTTTTATCGTTCCAAATCGTTTGGAAAGGTTTTTAAGCGATAAGATGGGATCAGATTTCATGTGATATTCTTCCGGCGCATTGTTGCGCCGGTTGTTCGATTTTATTTACTTATCAGACTCGGGACGCGCATCGTTCACATTTACGCGGAACAGTCCGTCCATGATTTCCTGCTCTTTCGCTTTGACAGCAGTCGCAATATCGCTTGGCACGAGTGATTCATCCAGAATGAGTGAACCGCCGTTGAATGCCATAAAGCTATATTGTCCATAATCAGCTGCCTCAAAGCTGCCTGCGGCCACATTTGAAACCGCTTTGTCGATAGTGGCTTCCATGTGCCATATCGCTGAAGCAAGAATGGTTCCAGGATAATCTGCGGAGGTATCAATAACGTTACCGATTGCCTTGACTCCACGTTCGACCGCAGCATCAGATACGCCAAAGCGTTCTGCATACATAATGTCAGCACCCGCATCCATCATTGCAAAAGCGCTTTCTTTTGCTTTGGGAGGATCGTACCAACTGTCGATGAAATTCACTAGAAATTTTACGTCTGGGTTTACGTCTCTCGCACCATCCATAAATGCATGCATTAAGCGGTTGACTTCTGGAATAGCATATCCTCCGACCATTCCAATGACATTTGATTTCGTCATTGATCCAGCGACCATTCCAGTTAAGTAGGATGGCTCGTGGATCCAGTTATCGAACACAGAAAAATTAGGTCCAACCGGTCCGAATGAGGAACCCATTAAAAATGCTGTTTCTGGGTAATCTTTTGCGACCTTTCGTGCGGCACGTTCAAGGCCAAACACCTCGCCAACAATCAAATTTTGACCCTGTTCAGCATACTCGCGCATAACGCGCTCATAATCTGTATTTGCCACACTCTCTGAGTAGGTGTAATCGATGCTACCTCTTTCAGCTGCAGTGTTCAAAGCTTTATGGATACGGCTAATCCATTGTTGTTCTACTGGTAATGTATAAATGGCAGCGACCTTTATTTTTTCTGCGGCTGCAATGCCAGTGCTTGCTAACAATCCAATAGCAACCGTCGCGGATGTGAATAATCTACGACTTATTTTGTTTGAGAATTTCATTTTAACCTCCATTTATGGAACATCTGCAACGGTCACATTTTTTTGATCGTTTGGTCAAGAAATAGTTCAAAAAGCGCAAAATAATCCACAGTTTTACGAAGTAAACGCCGTATTTATAACGCAAGTGCCTTGTTTAAAGGCATTTAGCGTCTCAAATACACACCAACAGACACTTTTTTACTGTTTTGCGGTCAGACTTTGGAGCTGAAAACAGTGTCTGAAACCTAGTCAAAGAACATATATCGTATCGATATGACGCAATCATCTGTATAAATTTAAATAGCCTTTTGTAGTGTTGGTGTTTGAGTAAATCCTGCTCCCGCAACCAAAAAATCCATAATAATTACAGACATATAATGCCTAACCGCGCAGAATCCGTGCGTTGCTACTTTTTAGCTTCCTTAACCGTCCCCTTGGTTCGAATCCTGTTAGCTCCTTCACTAGGATTCTGCTGGAGAGCAATTTTCACGACACTGCTTTTGACAATTTGTAAAGCATATAGTTGTTGCAGATATAAAGCGCCTTTGCGTACACTATTACTATGAATACACGGCAACTCGAAGCGTTTAGGGCAACTATGCGCAGTGGATCTATAACTGGCGCGGCAACCCTATTGCATATTAGCCAGCCAAGTGTCAGCAGACTTATTTCTGATTTAGAAGAGTCAATTGGTTTTAAATTGTTTGTGCGGATCGGCCGCGGGCTTACTCCGACAGTGGATGGAAAAACGTTTTACCATGCTGTTGAGGGTATGTTTATGGGAATGGATCGCTTAGAAGAATTTGCTAATTCTATTAAAAACTCAGATGAAGTTGAAATCAGCATTGGGACAATTCAATCGATAGCTGCAGTAGAATTGCCTCGAGCAGTAGCGAAAATGCATCAGAGTTCAAATGATGTCAGATTCATGATACAATCAAGGAATACCCCTGCGATACTAAACTCTGTGCAAATGCATCAGTTAGATCTAGGGATAGTGGGTCGTTCACCCCCATACGAGGGAGTGGAGGTTCTTTACCAGAAATCAGTTCCTTATGTTTGTTTGGTTCCTGAAAACCATTGGCTTGCAGACCAAGTCGGTTTGGTAGATCTAAATATGTTAGCGTCTACTGAGGAATTTGTGACTTTTGGAGGTGCGTTTCCTGAAAGTATGATGTCTATCGATCCGAAATTAGCTTCAACGTTAAGGAACGGTTCGAGATTATCTGCAACCAACATGCCAGTTTCGGGCGCATTAGTTCGGGAGGTTAATGTACTCGCCATATGCGATCCATTTTCTGCTGAACAAACTGTAATGGGTGGTGGAGTAGTATTTCGGCCAATTTTGCAAAACTTGACCTACCATGTTGCAATTATTACCCCTGGGCAAGAACGCTTATCTAGAAGCGCTATGAGGTTTGTGGATATCCTTTCCACCCAAATCGATCAACGTGTGGCAGAATTACAAAAGTACTAAGAGGCGACGAGCACATAGAATTCGTGAATATATTGAAAAGAAATCTAGATTAGTCAGCATTTATGTTTTGAAATACACTAATTGTGAACACTCGCGGTAAGACTGTTAGCCTAAAGAACAAAGAGAAATTAACATTAACGGTTATAAGCATATTTTTGATGCGCAAGACGCGCGCAGATTAGCTCGCAGGAATTTGCCAAAATTGGTTTTTGATTTTGTTGAAGGCGGCGCTGGTCGGGAACTCGCGGCTGCAAGAAATCAAAATCGATTTGATGAAATATTACTTCAACCACGGGTGCTAGAAGACGTATCTTCAAGGTCACTTAGTACCAGATTTCTCAATGATAATTTCGATGTTCCGTTTGGAATTGCACCCATGGGTATGTGTAATCTTGTTCACCACAATGCAGATAATATTATGTGTGAAGTGGCGCGAACAAAGAATTTACCTTTTTGCGTTTCATCGGCGAGCTCTACAAACCTTGAAACCGTAAGAAACGATACTGGCGTCAATAGCTGGTTTCAATTGTATATGGGTAACTCGCTTGAACATTATATGTCTTTGATTAATCGTGCGAAAAAAGCTGGTTATCAAACGTTAGTATTAACTGTCGATGTCCCACAAGTATCGCGGCGCACTAGGGATCTGCGAAATGGGTTTAAGGTACCATTTAAGATAGGCTTACGCCAATTTATCGACTTTGCAATGCACCCTAGTTGGTCTGTAAGCAAAATACTTCATGGTACGCCGCGTCCAGAAAATTATGATGGTTATGAGGGGGTGAAATTTGACCGTTATGCAAGCAGAGCAGGTCTCAATTGGGAATTATTATCCCAATTAAGAGATACCTGGAAGGGGAACTTAATTGTAAAAGGAGTAACGTCTCCATCAGATGCCCAAAAGATTGTGAGTTATGGAGTAGACGCTATCTACGTATCCAATCACGGTGGGCGGCAGTTAGATAGTGTCCCCGCCGCAATTGATCTTTTGCCAATTATTAGAGACACGGTTGGACTAGAATTCCCAATTATCTTTGACAGTGGAATACGTGGTGGTGAAGATGTGTTAAAGGCGTTAGCGCTTGGGGCAAATTTTGTCATGCTTGGCAGACCTGTTTTGCACGCAATGAGCGCTGGTGGAAAAAAAGGGTTAACATCACTTTTTGATGCTGTTTCAGAAGATATTAGTGTTGGGTTGGCACAGTTAGGCTTGAACACGATCCAGCAAATCAATTCGAATTGCATATGGCCGCTTTCAAGTCATTCAGGAAATTCTGGCCAGTCAGATAAGACTGAAAATTGGCTCATAAGTTTGCCAAAAAAGAAAGAAAAAGCATGAATTTATCAACCAAAATCCGTGGCGGCATTTTGTTAGCCAATGCTTTTAAAGAGAAAGGTGTTGAACATGTCTTCACCCTTGCTGGAGGATTTTGCAATCCTGCTCTCGAAGGCTTTATGGAATGTCAAATGCCTGTTGTTAATTGCCCGCATGAGCAAATAGCAGGTCATCTTGCAGATGCTCATACTCGCATAAGTCGAAAGCCCACAGTTTGTTTGGTTGGGCCTGAGGGATTTGCAAATGCCGTTCCTGCAATGCTCGAAGCGGCAGGTGAACGTAGTCCGGTGATATTTGTGACTGGGTCGTCGACATTGAAACGACAGGGTGCGGGCGGATTTAAAGAAATTGACGACGTAGCTATTGCTGCCCCTTTGGTCAAATACTCAGTCCAAATCACAGAAGGTGAGAGGATAAGCGAATTTGTAAATCGTGCATGGGTCGCAGCGACATCGGGTTATCCGGGACCTGTTCATATTTCAATCCCGGTTGACATTATGTTTTCGTCCTATGACGCCAACGCGGGTCTTCATGAACGGCCATTTAATCGCTCTAACCGTGAGATAGCAAGAGCATGGCCAGATCCGACAGCTCTAAAGCGCGTTATAAACTTGTTAGAGAACGCCAAGCGGCCTTTGATTATAGCTGGTCATGGGGTCTGGTGGTCAAAATCAGAACAAAAACTTGAGCAAGTTGGTAAAAAACTTCGAATACCAATTTTCAATGTTCCATATCATGCAAAGTTACTTGGTGAAGAATCTGAAGCGTATATGGGGTTAGCGGATTTTCATCAATATCATCCAAGTAAGGAAGCAATCCACGAAAGTGATCTAGTGTTGATGATTGGTGGACGATTAGATAATCAGATGAATTTTGGGAATCCACCTTTTTTTACCACAGATCAAACTCTCGTATGTGTGAACGGCAGTCACGAGGAGCTAGAATACAACCAAGCAGCAGATGAAACTTTGCTGGCTGACCCTGGCGCTTTCTTCGACGCGTTAAGTCAAATTTCCATGACATGGGCTGATTGGTTTGTTTTACAAAGGGAGCGTCGGCAAAAATGGGTGGATCAATGGTATAAACACATTGCTGAAGAAACTGCGGGCAATTCAAAAATTCACCCTTTGCAACTATCCTTAGATGTCCAAAATCAAATGGGTGAGGAAGATTGGTTAATCTTCGATGGTGGTAATACACATTTTTGGTCAGAAATAGCTGTAAATATGGCTGGATGGAGAGGTCAGCAGCTTGGAGGCATTATGCATCCTGGTAACTACTCTTTACTTGGAGTGGGCGTATCATTTGGAGTCGCAGCAAAAAGCTTACATCCCGATAGAAATATCGTCTTAATATCCGGAGATGGGGCTTTTTTATCAGGTGGATTATCGATCGAAGCTGCGTTCCAAGAAAATAAACCAATCACAATTGTTATAGACAACAATGGTGGTTTGGACTGCATTAGTCAGCAGCAGGAACGGTTGTTTTCAAGTGGAAGGCACTTTGCCACTGACTTTCGAGACATTCCGTTTCACACTATGTGCGCGGGTATGGGAGGATATGGTGAACTAGTTGAGCGTAGAGAAGATATTGGGCCAGCTGTCCGTCGTGCAATGGACAGTGGCAAGGTTGCAATTGTAAACGTGAAGTGTAGGGGCGTAATTAGTCCTATAGTCGCCGCTACTTCAGATAAGCGCGATAAGGCTTCGATTGAATAATGGCAAAGATAACTTCGCACACTCTAGATGGATTTAGTGGAAATCATGCTGCAGGAATCGAGGTCATTTTAATCAATACCAAAACTGGCCTCAGAATTTTCAGGGCAAAAATGGATGAAGGTGGACGATTATCGGTGGAAATTGCAAGTGAGGACATAAATCCAAATATTCTATATGAATTAGTTTTTGAAACAGGAGCGTATTGGGAGGCAATAGGGATACGAGCACGAGTTAGCGAAATCGTGCTAAGATTTCAAATGGAAGATCCAAATGGATGCTATCACATGCCAATTATAATCAACCCACATTCTTATTCCACTTGGATATCACACTGATGGATGGCCTAAACATGTCTCGTCGTATCCGACGTACGCCGTATACTGATCGTGTAGAACATTTAGGGGTAACGGGGTTCTCTGTTGTTAATCATATGTTGTTGCCGAAAGCTTATACCACATCGGTGGAGGAAGATTATTGGCATTTGAGAAAAGCTGTTCAAATCTGGGACGTTGCCTGTCAGCGTCAGGTGCAAATTGAAGGAGAAGATGCTCAAAAACTTGTTCAACTAATGACGCCTCGTAAAATCGCCAAAGCGAAAATTGGCGATTGCATGTACATTCCAATAATCGATGACAAAGCTGGTATAATAAATGACCCTGTGATGCTTAAGTTGAGCGAAACATGCTATTGGCTTTCTATCGCTGATAGTGATGTTTTACTCTACGCTTTAGGACTTGCCCTTGGCCGGAACCTCAATGTTAACATAAGTGAACCAGATGTTTCGCCTTTGGCTGTGCAGGGTCCAAAAGCCGAAGCGTTGATGGTTAAGGTTTTTGGCGAGCATGTTAGAAAGATTAGCTTTTTCAAATTCGGGTGGGTTGAGTTTAGTGGTACACAGCAATTAGTGGCCCGATCTGGATATTCTAGACAAGGTGGATTTGAAATCTATCTGAATGGAAGTCATCTTGGTGAAGCAATATGGAATCACATTTGGGAAGCGGGCCAAGAGTTTGACATCAAGCCCGGTTGCCCCAACCTAATCGAGCGTATTGAGGGAGGTCTCTTATCCTACGGGAACGAAATGACGCGAGAAAATAATCCGTTTGAAGTAGGTATGGAAAAGTTTTGCTGCTTGGATGAGGATGTAGATTACATTGGCAAGCCAGCTTTATTGAAGATTGCAGAATCTGGGGTAAGGCAAAAAATTATTGGTGTTCTGTTTGATGGTGATCCGTGCCCGACCTGTTCAAAGCCTTGGTCAATAAAAGCTGATGATAAAAACATAGGTTTCATCACTTCTGCAATTTGGTCGCCGCGACTTCGGGCTAATGTAGCTCACGCCATGGTATCTAAAGAATTTTGTAACGTGGGACAAAAAATATCCATTCATATTACAAAATACTCAATACTTGATGGAACGATATCGTCACTTCCATTTCAATAAGTAGAACTTATTGGTATAAAATTCTTCCGTAATCTAGCCAAGAATTACATTTGGTTCATTGTACTTGGTAACCAAGTTGCTAATGCAGGAAATAAGATCATGATTGTACCGAAAACAATGCCCATAAATATAAAGAGTGGCACCTCTTTGAATGCTTTTTCTGGACTTTCTTTTGCAACACCTGCTGCGGTGTAAATCCCCACACAGACCGGTGGAGTTATCATGCCTATCCCAGCAAATGCAACAAAAACAATATACAGGTGAAGAACGTGCAAGTTCAACGATAACGCAAGTGCTGCAAAGATAGGTACAGTCAGATAGAAAACTGGAACTATTTCAACAAAAGTACCCAATATTAGGCATATGACAGCGACTGAAATCCAGAATGTTACTTGTGTTCCTCCCAATTCTAAAAAGAAGTTTATAATTTTTTGAGGTGCCTGCGTATAGGTCAGAACCACGCTTAGAAAGGTTGCCATTGCAATTATTGCGAATATAATCGCAGTGATCCGGGACGTCTCGTAGAGTGCATCTACTACGCCACTTAGTGTTAATTCCTTATAAATAACGGTACCTATGACTATTCCCCATAGTCCAGCAACTGCCGCTGACTCCGAAGGTGTAAAAAGCCCAGAATAAATTCCACCTAAGATAATAATCGGAGTGAAAAGTCCCGGTAGAGCTTCCCAAAATGCTTTTAACTTGTCCTTGCTTGAAGCCCTCTCTGAAACCTTTAACCGCCTACACTTCCAAATGACAACTAACGATAACAAGCCCATCAAAACCAACCCGGGAAGTATCCCTGCGGCAAAAGTTTTTGATACAGGTACATCCGTCAAAGCGCTAAAAAGTATGGCTGCGTTCGATGGTGGAATTAGAGCTTCGAGAAAAGCCGCAGATGCTGCTAAGACAATTACGAACGGTTTTGGATAACCTTGCTCGACCATCTTCGGTATCATGATGGTCCCTATAGCCGTAATTGCGGCTAATATCGAGCCGCAGAAAGCAGCAAAAAAACCCATTGCGAGGATCATTGCGATACCCAAACCGCCAGGCCAGTGCCCGACCAAGGTTACGGCAAAATGTACTAATCGCGATGCCGCGCCGCCTCTTAACATTGCCATGCCTGCAAAAATAAAAAGTGGGACTGCTACCAAAACATGTTTTGTCACTGAACCAAATGCCACTTGTATCAGGCTCGACCAAGGTAGGTTTAATTCCCAAATAGCTACAATTGCGCTACTTAGGCCGAATACCATGAATACTGGGACTGACGAAATCAGAAGAACTGTTGCCAGTGTTATCGCAAAGACTTTCATTTGGAGTTCTTGGATAATTGATATAATTCTGAGAGCTTCTCCAAAATCATCTCTACTATAAAGCTTATTAAGATTGCGAAGCCAACCGGAAAGGCGAGGTACATCCACCAAATCGGAATTTCGATCTCTAGTTCCATTAACTGTCCTAAGCGTTTAAAAAGTTCTACGGCTTCTATGCCAGCCATAAAGAACATCCCGGCACCAACAAGCACTACTACACAAACTAATAACTCCATGACAAGAATCTGTGATTTCGTCAAAAAATTCATTAATAAATCAACTTTTATATGTGCGCCTGATCTAAATATTGGTCCGAGAAGAGGAAAGACTATCCAAGGAATTAGAGCTGGAGGTAACTCGATGAACCAGTCGTAACCCGTGCCACTCAAATAACGAGTTAAAGCGCTAACAATTAATGCAGAGACGATAATTCCACAAATCAGGATCGCGAATAACCTTATGGTTTTTTCTTGCCAGTCATTAATACATTTCAGGAAGCGTAACAAAATCATTTATTCCATGTTGTTACCCATCCCAATTGAGGGGATGAGTAATCAAATGATGAGTTAGGGATCAGAATTTTTTTGCTTCTTCTAACACCACGGAGTCAATTTTGTCAGCAATTTTTGGCTGTACCTTCTCTGACATTAGTTTGTTGAAGGCATCAAGCTTATCTCCATTTAAGTTGTTAACAACACCGCCTCGTTCTTGGAATTGAACTAAGGTTTCTTCACCTGTTTGGAGGATCTTAAGTGTTGACTGGGTCCCAATTTCTTCTCCAACTTCTAGCACTATTTTTTGTAGATCCGAAGGTAATGAATTGAACCAGGACGCATTTGCCATAATGTAAGCATCGGCAAAGTACTGATATGGTTTTTGCCCATATTGTAGGTACTCCCACCAGCTATACGCTCGTATAGAGCCTGGTGGACTATTAATTGTATCAATTAAGCCAGTTTGAAGGCCTGAATATACCTCCCCAGTTGGCATAGAGACAGTGTTAGCACCCAGTGCTTCCCACATTGGACGCTCCGCTCCAATTAGCGCTCTTGCCTTCAATCCAGACATCGTTTCAATGCCGTTTAGTTCTTTCGTACTAAACGTCATCACCGGTCCAACGGGGTTATACATTAAGAGAACAGTATCTGACTTAGTTGTTATATCGTCCCAAATACTTTTTCCCGAGGGGCTTTGATTAAAAAACGCTCTTTGTTCATCATAACTATCAAAGATCCCGCTGAAAGATACGACGTTGTAATTTTTGTTTATTGGAGGGAAGGATACAACGCCTACTATGCCACCCATTTCAACTGCCTGAGAAGTTATAGCCCCAAGTTGTTCGCGAATACCAAAAAGCTGCCCCGAAGGAAAAACATCTATTTTGAGCCTTCCATTAGTTCTCTTGTTGACTTCGTCTGCAAACATTTGCGTGTGAATTGCACTATGGTGCTTTGGCCCCCAATGGATTGATAATCTTGCACTATATTCCTGAGCTATTGTTGTACTGGCAAAGATTGTGGAGGTAAGTCCTAAAAAGGCCGCTGTGATCAGTCTACTAAGTTGCATATTGTACTCCCAAATCGGTATATATTGCCCTTTTTCTAGGGTTCTCATTAAAACTTTAGATCCTCCAGAAAATTACAACTAATAGAATTTGTGAGCTTACATATTCGTTTACTCTATGTGTTAAATGCATACTTTATCAGTTATCGAGCTTATCTTTATCTTATCAATTAAAGGAGCGTGAGATGAAAGATTGTTGTGGTCCAGGTTATTCGAGCCCTCAAGAAGCGATTGAAGCTCCACGTGAAAAACTCCTCTACACGATTGCAATTTACACTGGAACTGGCATCCAAAAGCCGGATTATTTAGCAACGGTTGACGTAGACCCTGATAGTCCAACATACTCGCAAGTCATCCACCGGCTGGAAATGCCAGGTATCGGTGATGAGTTGCATCACATGGGCTGGAATGCTTGCTCAAGCTGCCACGACGATAGTTCCATGTCTCGAAAATATCTAATCCTACCCGGCGTCCGCTCGAACAATTTACATATTGTCGACACCGCCACTGACCCGCGCGCACCCCGTTTGCACAAGGTGATCGAAGGGGCAGAAATCAAAGCGAAGGCTGACCTCTCAGGCCCGCATACAGTGCATTGCCTAGGATCTGAGATCATCATCTCATTCCTCGGAAATGCAAAGGGTGAGGCGCCGGGTGGGTACCTCCAACTTGACAAAGATTTTAATATCATTGGTCGTTGGGAAAACTCGATGGGGGATATCAAGTTTGGTTATGACTTTTGGTATCAACCGCGTCACAACATCATGGTGAGCTCTGAATGGGCCGCACCGAATACGTTTATGCCAGGGTTCGATCTTGAAGAAGTCGGGTATTTAAAATACGGGCGCGAACTACACTTCTGGGACTTTGAGAAAAAAGTGCCGGTTGAGAGTTTCTATTTAGGCGAAGACGGCCTGTTACCGTTAGAGGTAAAGTTCCATCACAACCCTGATAGCACCCACGGCTTTTGCGGTGCTGCGCTTTCCACAAACGTTATCCACTGGTGGAAGAACGAGGAGGGGAAATGGCAATGGGAAAAAATCATTGATGTGGAGAATGAGATCCACCCTGAATGGCCCATCCCACTTCCAGGAGTTATGTCGGCGATACTCATCTCAATGGATGATAAATATTTATATCTTAATAATTGGCTTCATGGCGATATGCGCCAATACGATATAAGCGATCCCCACAATCCAAAACTCACAGGCCAAGTCTTCATGGGAGGCTTGCTCGGGAAAGCCCCGCAGGTAAACGGTGTCGATGTTGCAGGCGGACCCCAGATGTTTCAACTAAGCCTCGATGGGAAGCGCCTCTATGTGACAACATCGCTCTTCTCCACGTGGGACAATCAGTTTTATCCAGATATCCGGACAAAAGGCGGGGTTATGGTGCAAATTGACTGTGATCCAGTGAATGGGGGCATGAAAATCAACCCTGACTTTATTGTAGACTTTGGTCAGGAACCCAATGGCCCGAGCAGGTGTCATGAAGCGCGCTACCCAGGTGGTGACTGTACAAGTGATATCTGGCTATGACCGAGTATCGAGTAACCCTGTCCAACAGAGATGGTGCCGCTTACATGGTCAATGGGCGTCGTCCGCTATTGGAGCAATTGAGAGACCAAGGTGTTGATCTCCCCTATGGCTGTGAATATGGGGGTTGTATCACTTGCGCTGCGAAGCTTGTAGAAGGCCATGTGGATCAACGCCGCCAAGTTGCTCTTAATAACAGACAGATTGAGAATGGATATGTAATCTTGTGTGTTGCGCGCGCGGTGACAGATATCACACTAGAGATTGGGGTTGAAAGTCACGACAAGTTATATCGTAATCCTTTCCTAGACCCCCTTAAACCACATGAACTGAAAGCAGATATTGCAACGCCGGAGGATGTATAATGCCTGAAGCAGATATTGATCACCTATACGACTACGATCCTTCTTATATTGCCGGCATTTTGAAATCGGTGAAGACGATTGCGATGGTTGGTGCGAGTGCTGATAAAACCAAATTCAGCTATGGTGTTTTGCGCCAATTGAGTGAGATCGGTTACGATATTTTACCCATCAATCCAAACCCCAATCTTTCGGAGATTAGAGGTTTGAAGGTGTATCGCTCACTCGAAGAAATTGAAAAGCCAATTGATATGGTTGATGTCTTCCGTCCGAAAGAAGAGCTTTATGCCATTGCTGAACGAGCCATAGCAGTGGGCGCAAAAGTACTTTGGGGACAGATTGGCGTCTATGATGATAAGGCGGCAAAATTAGCACAGGATGCAGGGCTTCATGTTGTGATGAACCGGTGTCCAAAAATAGAGCTCTTTCGGCCCTTTTGGAAACCAAGACTCGATCTCAAGATTTAAGAACTCTGTCAGAATAAACCGCCTTGCTGGACATTGCTCTGGAAGTTAGCCGATCACCTATTCCCACTCCAGTGTCTTTTCATGATTTTAAGTAGCGCATTCGTGAGCCTCCCCATCTAAACAGTTTTTTGCAATGTCGGTATTTGAGTAAATCCTGCTCCCGCAACCAAAAAGACCCTACCTACCATCACCAGAAGACAGCACACCGCTTTGAGCGGTGTCGCTCGCGTATGCTAGTATGGACGCCAAAGCGCCGTGTAAAATTTTGCTTTGGTTGAGCACACAGGTTGCATAAGCATTACTTTCACAATTTTTATTTGTTTATTTGGTGCCTAAAATGGGAACTCCAAGTCAAAGCAGATAGCTTTTGTGCTCAGTTTTATATTTCGCCTTTTGAATTTCCGATACATAACACCTAAAACTTTAGGTCAGTGGGTATATGGACATTTTGCCCTCTATACTTGGCGAAGAGCACTAATAACGGCTAAAATGTCTATGGCTTGCCCTTTTATAATGGGGCGATAGTAGGTGTATCGAATTGCTTCATCATGATTATTGACGGCATCTGTGATGTAGAAAAGGAAAGAATTGATGATACTTGTGACTGGATTTCAAAGTTATGGAGGCCGCAGTGAAAATCCTTCTGAACGGGTTGCTCTTGCACTGAATGGAATGACAGTTGCGGGTGTCCGGGTTCAGGGTCACAGTCTCCCAGTAGATTTTCATCAGATAAAAAAAGATATTCCAAAGCTGATCGATACCTTTTCCCCGCTTGCAATTGTCTCGCTGGGTCTATGGCCAGGCGAACCAATGATACGTATCGAGCGCATGGCTACGAACTGGTCATGGTTTGAGTTGCCAGATAATGCAGGGTACAGACAGAATGGCAAAGTGATAGATGACGGCCCAGATGGCTATCTTACCACATTGCCTGCCGACGAAATCGAAAAAGCAGTTCGGGCTTCCGGTAGGCCTTGCCGTCAATCTGGTAGCGCTGGTACTTACCTATGCAACGCGACGGCCTATATATCTCTACACCACTGTAAGGCGAATCATTCACACGTATTATCTGGGTTTGTGCACCTTCCTTACCTACCACAACAAGTAACAGAATTACTTAAGAACGTTTCTGAGGAGAGTTGTATCGAAAGGCATCAGAGGGCCGACTGGTCGTCAATGAATCTCGAAGATATGATCGAGTCTCTTAAAATTAGTCTTGAGGTCATCGCTAGCGCCTGACTACTCAAAAAAGCAATAAAATCGGGAAAATTTGTTACTATACTAACAAATTGGAGATATCCATTTGCATCTATATTTTGGTGCGCGCTGTAATTTCTGGTGAGGCAGTCCTCTAGCGAAAAATATCTGGTGAAGACTATCTGATAAATTTTTATCAGACGCTAATATTTGTTTTCATTGACACAATTCATTTTGTGGTCATGCTGGAGCTACAGAATATTAAGTCTACCAATCGACGCTGCGTGTAGTTGCTTAGCCGCTGGGCTCATCGTCCTAGTTCTGCTCCTATGTGCCCGTTTAAAAAGGTATGGAGATAGAATTATGGAGATATTTGTCAGCATAATCGTGTTGGTTGTCCTTGCGATTTTAGCAATCCTCTTTCTCAACCGATATTACAGAAAGGCCACCCGAGAGGTTAGTCTTGTTCGGACGGGTGCGGGCGGCCAACGAGTTGTATTGGACGGAGGTTGCTTGGCCCTCCCATTCTTACACAAAGTTTCCGAAGTAAATATGAGGACAGTTAAGCTTGAAATTGAAAGATTAGGGCCAAAGTCCATCATAACAAAAGATCGACTCCGAGTGGATGTTGGTGCGGAATTTTATGTTCGCGTTCGGGCTAGTGCAGAAGGCGTTGCTACTGCAGCGCAGGCGCTCGCAAGCAAATCCTTCAGATCCTCAGACTTAGCTGAAACCCTTGAGGGTAAGTTAGTTGATGCTATGCTATCCGTGGCTGCGCGTTATACAATGGACGATCTTCAGGATAATCGTTCAGGTTACTCTCAAGAAGTATCAGAGCTGTTGGTTGATAATCTGGCTCAAAACGGCCTACTACTGGAGTCCGTATCTTTGACCCGAATTGACCAAACCCCATTTCATGCTTTGGATGAAAACAACGCATTTAATGCGCTAGGAATGCGGCGCTTAGCAGAGATTATTGCAGTTAACAAGAAGGAGAGAGCTATAATCGAGTCGGATGCTGAGGTTGCAGTGCGCCAGAGCCAGCTCGATGCTACCAAGAGAAAGCTTACGATCAGCCGCGAGGAAGAAGAAGCGACAATTACACAGCAGCGAGAGATTGAGATAGCACGTTCGCGTTCGATGGCTGAAACTGCTGAAGAGCAGGCGACATCTGAACAGCGCCGTGAAGCTGCGCGGATAGCGCGCGAGCGCGAAGTTCGCCTAAATGAAATAAATAAAGATAGAGAGCTGCGCGAGAAAGCGTTGGCGGCTGAATTGGCCACTGCATTAGCAGAGACAGAAAATGCCGTGAAAATGTCTGCTAAACGCGTGGAAGAAGCGCACGCAGAGGCCGAAGCGATCGCAGCTACCGCTTCTGGTGCTGAGGCAGAGGAAAAAGTACGTACGATCCGAGAACAGGCAGCGGCAGACCGTGAGAAGGCGTTAGCGTTGATCCGCGCCACCGAACAAGCTGAAGTTGATGATACCCGTGTTCGCTCAGAAGTGGCATCAATGCTTGCCATGGCCGAAGCAGAGGCGAAGGCGATGCTTGATAGGGCTGAGGCGCAAAAAGCAAAGCTGATAGCGGAAGCAAACGGCCGAGCTGCTGTGATTGATGCTGAAAACGCGCAAAGTATCGAGCTCATGGCGATGAAGCTTGATGAGGAGCGGATTAAGACACTGCCTGAGGTCGTGGAACGTATGCTGAAGCCAGCTGAAAAAATCGAAAGTATTCGGATAAATCACATCACCGGTATGGGTAATTCAGGGTCTGATAACGGTGGAAGCGGTGATCCAGGGACCGTGAACCAGTTAGTCGATGGCGTACTGAATATGGCACTTCAACTTCCAGCAGTTCAGAAATTGGGAGAGGAGGTGGGCATGAACATCTCTGATGGTGTACGAGGCGTAACAAAGAATTTAGAGCGGCGCAGTAGTGGGTCATCCAAAACAGAAGAAATAGACGGTAAAACCACAACAGACAGCAATAAGTCTGAAAATAATGATTAATGCAGTTAATAGAGCCTGCATTAGTTTAAACCCCA